>Ga0310691_10004210_pt1 | contig 16393 bp, 15 predicted proteins | sample 176DNAGHGlowgp2_FD_203887 | JGI IMG/M metagenome (GOLD analysis project Ga0310691, IMG submission 203887) | Sheep rumen microbial communities from Palmerston North, Manawatu-Wanganui, New Zealand - 1766 DNA GHGlow gp2 (v2) (version 2) | ecosystem: Host-associated > Mammals > Digestive system >...
AAAGTCGTACGGTCCGTCAAGAGTTTTAAGCACATCCGTTGCATCGCCTTCCAGAAGGGTTATGCGATCGCCGTATCCGGATCTTTCAAAGTTTTCTTTTGCAAGCGGAATACGTTTTTCGTAGTTTTCAATCGTTGTTATCCTGCATTCCGAAGACGTGTTTTCAGCCATTAAAACAGCCGAAAAACCAATGGCCGTTCCGACTTCGAGGATGTTCTGCGGTTTTGCTACCGCTAACAGAAACTTGATAAGCGTCTGCATTTCCTTTCTGACTATGGGCACATTGGTTTTTATTGAAAAACTTTCAAGTTGTTCCAAAAATTCAGAGTTGGGCGTGGCGAAGGAATTGATAAAGACCGCCATACTCTCGTCGATTATCATTTATTCTTCCTCGTCCTCTTCCGTTTCTTCCTCGACTTCGCCGCCCATGACAGCCATCATCTCTTCAAGCGTCATGGATGTATTGAGCTCATATACACCGGGTGTCAGCGATTCGCGGTATTCCGATGCCATGATCTGGGCAAAAGCAAGCTTTTCGTCTCTCACAAGTCCTTTTTCGTACAAAGATTCCGCAAGTGCCTTACCCGTTTTTCCTTCGGTAAGCGCAAATGTTACATCGCGTCCCGGAGCGGGCGACACGGCAGGTTCGGTAAACACGCGGTATCCGAAATCATACGCTTCGATCGCCTTGGTATATATGAAATTGGCAAGCCATACCACGATCAGTATCTTGATAACGGCAGACAATATCGTGGTAACGATCTCCTGTATCTGTTTGGCTTTCATCAGTCAAAATCCAGTCCTTCCGTGACTTTATAATAAAAATCCTGAAACAGTTTGCAAATATCGGCTTCGGCCTCCAGAAAACGGCCTACCGACTCATTGGTTATAACATCTTCATATTCATTAGTCAACGCATCCATCAGGTCCATAAGCTCTTCGCTGTCGGAATTGCTCTGATTGATCTCGAAGTTCTTTTCACGCATCTCGTTGACACGGGCGTACAGGGCGGGGTCGCTTCGTATCACACTTAAACTGTCACGATATTCTATGTACTCGTTGGTTTCTTTTATCACATTGATAACGTTCGTGGTCAGATCCGATAAGTCTGTCATCGCTGTCCTCGCATCAAAAAATATTTTATACGTTACACATCCATTATTATCGCCAGTATCATGGGACGTCTTTTATATTTCTTCCAAAAGAAATCGGAAAGAACATCCCTGCATACTCCCTTGATCCTGCCCCAGTCGGCTTCACCCCGGTCGTACAAAGCCGTTACCGATTCGGTAAGTATCCTGGTGGCCTCATCAAGAAGCTCTTCGGACTCTTTGACAAAAACAACACCCCGCGTGTTGATCTCGGGGCCTGCAAGTAAAGAACCCGAATAACTGTCCACCACCATAGTGGCAACGACTATTCCGTCTTCGGATAAACGCTGTCTGTCCTTGATGACAGAATTGCCTATATCACCGACGCCGAGTCCGTCAACATACAGTCCGCCCGCAGCGACATGACCGGTAATTTCGGCATGATCTTCGGATATATTAAGTATATCACCTGAACGCAAAATGAAAATGTTTTCTTTGGGTATACCCAGCTCATGAGCGATCCTGGCCTGTGCGGTAAGGTGCTTGTATTCGCCGTGAACGGGAATGCTATACTTGGGATGAACAAGCGAATAAATAAGCTTGATCTCCTCCTGGCAGGCGTGTCCCGATACATGAGCATCCTGGAATATGACATCGGCACCCTTAAAAAGAAGCTCATTTATTATCTTGGTGACCGCTTTTTCGTTGCCGGGTATGGGATTTGATGAAAAGATCACGGTATCTCCGGCGCCGACGGTTACTTTACGGTGCGTTCCCGCAGCCATTCTCGAAAGTGCCGCCATGCTCTCACCCTGCGAACCGGTTGTGATTATGACCGTCTTTTCCGCAGGATAGTTTTTGATCTCATCTATGCTTACAAGTGTATTGTCGGGAATACTTAAGCGGTTTAACTCGCTTGCGATATCCATGGTGCTCACCATGCTTCGTCCTTCGACCGCAACTTTACGGTCAAATTTGCATGCCGCATTGATGATCGTCTGAACTCTGTCAACATTGGATGCAAATGTCGCTATGATGATACGTGTATTTCTGTGTTCACCGAATATCGTATCAAATGTATGCTCAAGCGTTCTTTCGGAAGGCGAATAGCCCGGGCGCTCCGCATTTGTGGAATCACACATAAGGGCAAGTACGCCTTTTTTGCCAAGTTCCGCGAATCTGTCAAGATCGATCGAATCACCGTAGACCGGAGTATAGTCAACCTTAAAATCACCCGTATGTACCACGATGCCGGCAGGTGAGAAAATAGCCAGTGCAGCCGCATCCACTATGGAATGATTGGTCTTTATAAATTCGACTCTGAAATCGCCGAGGTTCACGGACTGGCCGAATTTAATGACTTTTCTGCGGACCTTCTTTAAGATATCCTCGGTTTCGGACAGTTTCTTTTCGATTATGCCCATCGTAAGCTTGGTGGCATATATCGGGACGTTCACTTCCCTTAATACATAAGGGAGACCTCCTATGTGGTCTTCGTGTCCGTGAGTGATCACAAAACCCTTGACTTTGTCTATATTTTCTTTGAGATATGTTACATCGGGGATAACGAGGTCTATTCCCAGCATGTCGCCCTCGGGAAATGCCAGACCGCAATCCACCACAATAATACTGTCTCCGTATTCAAAGGCAGTAATGTTCATGCCAATCTGCTCAAGACCTCCCAAAGGGATTATCTTAAGACCGTCGGCGGTTTTAACGTTTTCTTTTTTCAAAACTATCTGTTCTCCTTACCAAAAGCCCGTGCTACCCTATCAGATCGATATCCTCAAGAAGGCTTGCAAAGACCTGGCCGACTACCTTAAGTTCCGTCTCATCCGATACGATCTCATAAACCCCTTCCGTATCCTGAGTCTTTGACAGATCCTTAAGAACATATGCCTCGCCGTCTTCGCTCTCGTCCTCGGTCACGAGCATATAATCAACACCCCCAAGGGTGGTTTTTTCAAGTACGTAAAATTCTATTGTGTCGCCTTCTAAGCCTGTAAAAGCAATCTTTTCCATGTTATACCGTCTCCGTTTTGCGCTGCATTCAGCGGTTCTTAGTTTTACAATGTTTTAAAACGGTTATACGCTTCAGCCGTCCTTTTTCATGCTGTTTAAGTAATCCTCAAGTATTATCTGGGCGGCGATCATGTCAACATACTCCTTCCGGTCTTTTCCCCTGATCCGGGCTTCGTTCATGATCTCATCGGCTTCGACCGTCGTAAGCCTTTCGTCCCACATTGTGACCGGTATCCCGGTACGGCGTTCGATCTTATCCTTGAACTCGCGTGATGTTACCGCACGCTCTCCCTCGCTGTCATCCATGTTGAGCGGAAGTCCCAGCACGATCTTAGTAACCTCATATTCGGATATGAGTTCCTCGATCCTTGCAAGAGTCTGTCTTAATTTGTTTTCTTCTTTGCGTCTTATTATCTCGATGCCCTGCGCAGTTAAAAGTAAAGGGTCGCTTATCGCAACCCCTACAGTTTTCGATCCGAGATCAAGCGCCATTATACGCATACCAAACCCCGCTTTTCAAATAATGCCCGGGATCATTCCCAGCCTTTTTGCTTGACGTATGAAGCTATAAGCTCTTCGATGATCTCATCTCTTTCAAGACGTCTCACAAGTTTTCTTGCGTCATTGTAGGAAGTTATATATGTCGGGTCATCGGATACAAGATATCCCGTGATCTGATTGACCGCATCGTAACCCTTTTCTTTGTTGGCTTTATAAACTATTTCAAGAATGTCCTCAACGCTCATGGGCTTTTCCTGAACTACCTTTAAAACCTGTGTTGCTCCTAACTCTGCCATATCTTATCCTTTCATGTTTTTTGAAAGGATGCGACGCCTTGCTATCCTTTCATCGAGTTGCAAATATGATACCTTCTCTAACAGTATCGTCCGATTTGCCTATTTTTTCAAGTGTAAACACATTATTATTTTATGAATATCCTGTTAATACGGTTTTACTGCCCTGTAAACTGACCTACCTGCTCAGACCACGGTTCCATTCATTACTTCGTCATCAAGAAAATCTTCGATCGTAACATCGTATATCCCGTTTTTTGCCGCGTCTTTAAAGGGCGCAGCGACTTTGATGTACTCGGGCGTAAATCCCACCATGAAAGTTTCCTGTCCGACCTTCAGCTCTTCTTCAAAAAGAACGGGTCTTACTTTCCCTATGTAGGATCTTCTGAATTCGCGCGACAGTTCATCCCTTAAGCCGATCATTATGTGACTGCGCTCTTCCTTGACACCGTCCGCTACCTGATCGGGCATTTTGGCGGCTGCCGTACCGTTTCTTTTGGAATATTTAAATATATGCATTTCGTAAAAAGAAACCTTACGGGCAAATTCAAAACTTTCTTTAAAGTCCCGATCGCTCTCTCCCGGGAAACCGACTATTATGTCGGTCGTGATCGCGGGATCGTCAAAGTACTTTCTTAACAGTTCTACACCCCTTAAATACTCATCCGCCGTGTAGTGACGGTTCATACGCTTAAGTGTCTCGTTGCTTCCGCTTTGCAGGGAAAGATGAAAGTGCGGACAGAGTTTGGGAATCTCAGATATCCTTCGCACAAACTCCTCGGTTACGATCCTGGGTTCAAGAGAACTTAAGCGGATACGCTCAACTCCGTCAATGCTCTCCATTGCTTTTAAAAGACCGATCAGATATTCATTGGTCCATTCGCGTCCCATAGTGTTAAATTCGGCTTTTTTACCGTCGTTAACTATCCTGTCGACACCGTACGAGCTTACATGAATGCCGGTCAGCACAAATTCGCGGTATCCCTTGGCGGCAAGTCCTTTTATCTCTTCAAGTATATCCGCTTCATCACGGCTTCTCGCTCTACCGCGGGCATAGGGGATAAGACAGTATGAACAGAACTGATCGCACCCGTCCTGGATCTTGATATATGCACGTGTACGCTCGGCGGTATCTGTAAGAAACATCGATTCATATTCCGATGTTTTGTTGATGTCGATGATCCCGGCGTGCGGATCCGACCCGTTATCATTTAAATATTCGTTTAAGATATTTATAATCTCGGACTTTTTGTTGTTTCCGATCGCTATATCGATCGACTCGTCCTTAAGCACCTTTTCACCTGCGGTTTGCACATAACAGCCTACCGCGATCACTACGGCGTCGGGATTTAGTTTTTTGGCACGGTGTAACATCTGCCGGCTTTTGCGGTCGGCAATATTGGTAACCGTACATGTATTTACAACGTAAACATCGGCTTTTTCGTTAAAACCGACAACTCGGAAACCGTTTTCCGTGAATAATTGTTGCATTATGTCGGTTTCGTAGTCATTAACTTTACAGCCCAGATTGTGAAATGCCACAGTTTTCATCGGTTTCTCCGTTATTTTTGTTAATTATTTATCATTGACAAAACTGCCCGTTTTCTTTATGATGAGTGCGAAGGTTGAAGTTTAAAGCAAATTTAGGAGGTGTATACCATGAAAACAGTACAGATTTCTTTAAATTCCATCGACAAAGTTAAATCATTTGTAAACGAGATCACCAAATTCGACTATGATTTCGATCTTGTATCTGGCAGATACGTAATCGATGCCAAGTCGATCATGGGTATCTTCAGTCTTGACCTTTCAAAGCCCATCGACCTTAACATTCACGCCGAGGACGACGCTGCAGAGGTTCTTGAAGTACTGAAGCCCTACATGATCCAGTAGTAAATTAACATAGCGTATCGCCGGCGATACGCAAGCGCCGAGCACGGTTGCCGCAGGCAACAGATTACGATTCGTGCGAGTGCGCATCCCGGTGGAACGCATTTTAAATGATCGAAAACGATCATTTAAAATGGCGCAGGCAAATGCGTGCGCCCGTGTAACCATTAACAAGATATCTTCAACCTTAAGTACTTTAAGGACCGAAACAAAGTTTTCGGTCTTTTTTTTATTCAATTCTTATGATCTCTCTGCCCGAGATGGCTTCATAGAGCATAAGGTCTATCTTTTCGCTCAGACTTCCCTCGTGTTTTCTGATAACACCGAGATTCGGCTTGGTAACGGGATGCTTGGCCACAAATATCGTGCAGCAGTCCTCAAACGGAAGGATACTCGTTTCATAAGTATCGATCTTTTTGGCGATGTTTACGATATCTTCTTTGTCAAAAGCAATGAGCGGCCTGAATACCGGCATTTTGCACACTTCGTTGGTGACTGTGAGCGACTGTGTCGTCTGACTTGCGACCTGCCCTATCGATTCACCGGTGACAAGGCACTGACAGCCCGTCTCTTCCGCAATGCTTTCCGCGATCCTCATCATATATCTTCGCATGATTATCGTAAGTTCGTCGTGAGGACAGCTTTCGTATATGTAGAGCTGTATATCGGTAAAGTTAACGACATTTAAGTTGATCGGTCCGGTATAGGCCGAGATCTCTTTGGCCAGATCGATGACTTTCTGTTTGGCTCTCTCGCTTGTATAAGGAGGGGCGTGGAAATAAACGGCCTCTATCATGACACCGCGCTTTGCGATCATATATCCCGCTACGGGAGAATCTATACCGCCCGACAGCAGTAACATTCCCTTGCCGTTTGTACCGATCGGCATACCGCCGGGACCGGGAATGATGGTGGAATAGATATAAATCTTATCTCTTACTTCAACGGTAAGTGTGATCTTCGGATCGTGAACATCGACCTTAAGACCTTCGGATTCATAGGCTTCCAAAAGAGCTTCTCCGAGGTCGGCATTGAGTTCCATTGAATCAAGCGGATAGCTTTTGTTGGAACGGCGCGAGAAAACTTTGAAAGTCGTGTTTTTGTCGGGATATACCGCATCAAAATATTTAACGACCTCTTTTTTTAACTCATCGGGGCTTATGATATCAAGCCTTACGACCGGGCATACTCCCCAGATACCGAAGACATGGGTAAGTTTATCCACTGTCTCGTCAAAGTCAAATTCGGTCTCGGCGTCCAAAAATATCCTTCCCGGAGTCTTGGATACTTTAAACGAGCCTTCACATTTACTGATGGCGTGTTTGATCTGTCTTATGAGCGCATCCTCAAACAGATACCTGTTTTTTCCTTTGATGCCGATCTCGGCATATTTGATAAGAAATGATGAAAACATACTCTTTGTCCCTGTTATTTTCTCGTAAATCTTGAATAAAAAGGAATGAGCTCCTTTAATGTTTCAAGTGTATATTCAAGTTCTTCGCGTGTAGTAAATTCAGACATGCTGAGCCTTAAAGCTCCGTCCATTGCTGCCGCATCGGCTCCCATCGCCTTAAGAGTCGACGATTCCTTTTTGGAATGCGAAGCACAGGCGCTCCCCGCCGATACGTATATGCCCTTATCTTCAAGTGCATGAAGCATTACCTCGCTTCGCACCTTATCGATCGAGATATTTATGATATGCGGGGCTGTGACACTGACGTCATATTTGCCGTCACTTCCCGTCATACAGCCGTTTACACCTACGCCCTCGATCTTTGACACTTCCTGTAAAAAGAAACCTTTAAGCTCATAAAGTCTTTCCCTTGAAGCCTTGAGATCGCGTGTGATCATCTCGGCGGCAAGTCCGATACCCGCAATTCCGGGAGTATTCAACGTGCCGTTTCTGAGACCTTGCTGCTGCCCACCGCCGTAAGATATCGGTATGACTCTTGTCTTATCACCGATATACAAAACTCCGATGCCCTTGGGACCGTGTATCTTGTGCCCGCTTATCGACAAAAGATCGATGTTTGTCTTGTGCGGATATATTTCGGCTTTACCGAATCCCTGCACCGCATCAACATGAAATACGGTAGCGGGATTGTTCTTTTTAACGATCTCGCCGGCTTCGGCTATGGGCTCGACCGATCCCACTTCGTTGTTGGTATGCATGATCGATACAAGGATCGTATCATCACGCAGTTTATCACGCAACTCATCAGGTGAGATCACGCCGTATTTATCAACATCAAGATATTCGATCTCAAATCCCTGAGATTCAAGAAATTTTACGGTGTTTAAAACAGCGGGATGCTCTATGCGTGTTGTGATGATGTGGCGGCCCGCACGTTTTAAAGCCGTTGCGGCACCGATAAGCGCCAGATTATCCGATTCCGTTCCACCCGATGTAAACAGTATCTCCGAAGGCTTTGCCTTAAGTGCCGAGGCAACCTGTTCGGTCGCTTTACGCACATACTTTTCGGCATTTACTCCCATCATGTGAACGCTTGACGGATTTCCGTAATCCTCAAGCATTATTTTATGAATAAGATCGGCCACCTCGGGATAAACTTTCGTGGTGGCGCTGTTATCAAGATATACTTCCATTTCCGATCCTTATCTTATGTTTCCGTTGCTTCGAAAATACCCTATTTGCGGGCGGTAATACCGACCCATTCGCCCTGATGAGCTATGTTTTCTACAGTAAGCCCCGATGCCTTTATACAGTCGGCTACTTCCTGCTCCTTGGTATTTATGATACCTGAAGTTATATAGTATCCCCCGTCTTTGAGCATTCCCTTTATAACGGGCGTCAGCGGTATTAGTACATCCGCAAGAATATTAGCGACAACAATGTCGTATTTGTCATGTCCGACTTTTTCCTGTATCTCGGGATCGTCGATGACATTGCCGATCATTACTTCAAAATCAGCGGGATCTATCCCGTTTGATTCCATATTTTCCCTGCAGGCATCAACGGCACAGGGATCGAGATCGGTCCCGACCGCGTGGTGTGCTCCGTACATGAGAGAAACTATGGACAGTATTCCCGATCCCGTTCCGACATCCAGAAGTACCGTTTCGGGAGTAAGGTGTTTCCAAAGCGCTCTTATGCAGAGCTGTGTGGTCTCATGCATACCTGTTCCGAAAGCGGTGCCCGGATCGATATGGAGTATCTTACGGTCCTTATCCTCGGGCTTGACCTCTTCCCAGGACGGTATTACCAAAAGATCGTCGACGTAGAACTGCTTGAAATACTGTTTCCAGTTATTGATCCAGTCCACATCTTCGGTACGGGATACCTCAACGGTCCCCTCACCTATCTCGGCATATTCGCGTGTTTCATCAAGTACGGCTTGTATCCGCGTAACTATCTCGTTTTCGTCTTCACAGTCCGCTTCATCCACAAAGCAGCTTATGTATGCGACATCATCGTCGCTGTTTACCTCGAGAGGTATATCCACAAACATCTGCTCTTTTTCAAGTGCCGTCAGCGGAACGTTGTCTTCGATCTGAGCACCTTCAAGACCTATGTCGTAAAGATTGCTGATAAGTATATCCTCAGCCGATGAAATTGTCTTTATCCTGAATTTGATCCATTTCATAGAATTCTCCGTTTCATGCCGGGAAGGCATCATGCATTTCTGATGATCTCATATGCCTTTAATACGGCCACCTGAGTCTTGCCGTCGGTAATCTTTCCCGATACTATATCACGAACAAGCTCCTCGATGGGAATCTCGATTATGTTCAAAAACTCATCTTCATCAAGATCCCGGCTTCCCTTTGTAAGACCGGTAGCAAGATACATCGTGATCTTTTCGTCACTGTATGCCGGTGCGGGATAATAAAGACCGATATCCCTCCAGTTTGATGCGGTATAACCCGTTTCCTCGCGAAGTTCCCTCTTGGCTGCTTCCAGGCGGTCTTCATCGTAACTGTCAAGTTTTCCGGCAGGGATCTCCGTGATCACCCGGTCTATGGGATAGCGAAACTGCCTTTCCATTATGACCTTTCCGTCGGAAGTCACCGGAACCACGCAAACCGCACCTATATGTCTTATAAGTTCCCGGCTCGCCTCCTTGCCGTTCGGAAGTTTTATGATATCTTCTTTTACATGAAGTATTGATCCGTCATATACATCTTTTGATGAAACCTGTGTCTCTTTAAGATCTTTTTCGTCCATTTCTGCTCCTGTCGGGATACCGCATATTTTAAGCGGACCGGGATCCCGATCAATGTTTTAACAGTTCGACCATAGCCAGTATATTGTCACGGTCGAATTGTTTGTAATCGACATTACCGCCCGTAATATTATTCTCTCGTTCGGACAGTTCGTCAAGTTCATCCCACGTTACCAGACAGGCATGACGATGATCGTCCGTATTTTTGCCTATCTTTATGAGTTTCTTTTCTCCGGCAGCAACCTGCTTTTTATACTCCGATGCTCTTTCATTCCACTCTTCCACGGTCATAGCCGAATAACCCATCGAATAATGGAATGCACTCCACCTTAAATGCTCTGTCTTTGACAGTATCTCGAGTTTTTCGTAAGAGATCTCTTCTCCTTCCAGTGCTCCGACGCGCTTAAGATATGAATACAGAAAATCCGCACTTGCCCGGCAGCTCATACGGCTGAAATAATCGGCCTCAAGCCACTGTTCACGCGATGAACCCGCGGGGTCGTTATAAAAATGATTGATCTGCATGGCACGCATATCCATATCACCGCCAAAAAGATTGCCCATATCATGAAGGCTGTATGAAATACTTTCTTCGTGAAGTCTGTAACAGGAAACCGTTCCGTCGCAGCACACATATACCGGAAGTATAACACCGTATTTGGCAAGAAACTCCATGATCTCCTCGGCAAGTTTACGGCTTAAGGGTATATTGTCGATGGCGATGACAAGGTATGTAAGGGTTCGGGCGTTTTCTTTTAAATAATCGCAGAATTCACGGCTTCTGCCACCGTACTGATGGAAGTTTATATCATAATTTTCAAGCATCGATGAATATCTTTCCCGGTAAAAGCCGTCGCGGCGGCCGTATTCGGGATCAAATACGTCAACGCTGAAATTGCTGCCCTCAAACTGCCCGTTAGCAATAAGTTTTTTGAGAACTTCCTGACCGCTTACTCCGAATCCCAGCAGCAGGACTTTCATATCCCTTTCGGCAACTCCGTTTTCGTCAAAAGAAAGCGCATTGCAGGGAGGGAACTTTCTGATCAGCATACGGGACGTAAGCTCCGATTCATCATATATCTGGACTTCCCCGTATCCGTAATGGGAACGTCCCGCCTGAAGGATGCCTCCGTGTCTTTCTTCGCGTCCAAGCAGGATAAGCGTCGTACGGGAAGGTTTAACTTTTTCTTTTTCCAACAGGCGCATGAGACGGAGGGCATAATTGTAATTGTCCTCACCGTCATCGGATATTGCAAAAAGTTTAAGCCTGCCCTTGCGTTCGGTGACCGAAATGCGCTTTAACAAGCCTTCCTCGGGGATCATAGCAACATCGTCCGTAAGTAAAAGTGCCTTCATCTGCCTGATGGCGATCTCCTGAGCCGAAGAAGCCTGACCGACAAAAACTACGGAAACATGAGGGTCTGAAGCGATATGTCTTCCCATTGCAAGAGAAATGTCGGTTATTCCGTAGATCAGTTCCACGTCTCTTACATTTAAAAGCCAAAGCTGTACTTTACGAGCGGCACCTTTACCGAGTGTAAGTATCGCGGCGCTGGCCATCGAATAATAAGCCAGAAAATGGACTATCCAGAACAGGAAATACCAGGCGTCATTCTCCATACCTTTGTCGATGAGCATCTGCTTAAAGACGCTTAAATTGTTCATGCCGACAAACATTCTTCCGACATCCACAAGCGTTTGCAAAACACCCGCGGCATCGGCCCAGATATCCTTGCCTTCAATGGAATAACTTAAGCCGTATATCACGATACCGCCGACGGTTGCCAGGAAAAACGCTATTCCCGTGAATTTCTCTCTTTTATCCTGTTCAACCGCTATGTAAAGGATCAGAAACAGAAAAACCGCGGCCGCTATGAGTATTACTGCCATACTTTTGCCACCTCCGAAAGCACTTCCCATGCCGAATCGTCAAGTGCCTGCTCGACGGGAGTGAGTTTGTCGTATTCCACCAGCATGGTGTGATGACGGCTTGCATTGTCGCGAACTTCACTGTATGCCCAGTTGTTCATCACATAAAATCTGAACCATCTCTTATGCTCAAGATATCGGCATTTTTCGATATCTTCGGGTGACAGGCCTTCATATACCTTATATGCCTTCCCGCAAAGTTCACCGGTGATCTTATTTGCATGCTCATCGGGCAAAAGAAAGCGTATCTTGGTAAGCAGATGGTCGGCTGAAGATATATTGGACTGACGGTAAAAAGTCTCGAGTTCATTGAAATCCGCCCCTTTGCCGGTCTTATTGCGATAAAGGTCGTTTAAAGTAACGGCCGTATAATTGAGTCTGTCTTTCATGACGGTCTCGCGTGAAAATACCCGTGACTGCGCACCTATCACACGCGAACCGTCTCCCGCAAAGGAAGCATAAATATCAAGGCATGCCTTATGCGGGAAATACTTGGAGAGTTTGTTCATGATGACGATATTTTCGTCCTCATCATCACCCGCAATAATGATACGGTCTGCCCTTCTTATAAGATCCGCATCTTCGTTCCACGGACGAGATTCAAATATAACGCTGTCCGATTCATCAGAGATCTTATCTACAAGTACCGCCTTTTCCAGCTCGAAGTGATCGCGTCTGAAATCACCCCATTCACCGAAAAGATGATATTCAAGCGGATGAGAATCGGGAAGAACATTTATCAAAAGTCCTCTCTCCAGCATTCTGTAAGCAAGATGTCCTCCACCAATAAACACGATGAGCTTTTCATCCGGTTCTATGGGGGCATCAAGCCAATAGCTTCTGGCCGTATTGTCCGGCAGATTGAATATCACCATATGTCTTGGCATGTGTTCGGGCTGATATTCGGTCTCACAATAGACGGTTACGTTGTCGCGTTTGTTTTTCTCAAGAAACTTGACTGCTTCGTCATAATTGTCCCAGCCGTTTGTTGTCATAAAGAAGACATGGCAGGGATTCTTGCCGTTCTGCATACCGACCACAGTGTCTGCATCTTCATCGATAGCCGTGATACGTCTGTTGATTTCGCTTGAATCCTGCCTGAAACTGCCGGGATCGGTACAAAAGACGCCGTGTGCTTTGGGGTCTTCCGAAATAAGTCTTTCGGCAAGATACCTTGTGTTTTCGTTGGCGTCGGAAAAAACATACCATGTGCATTTTCTGTTCTTCCAAAGCGCAAATACCGGCACAAGTTTTCCGAAGAACAGTGAAACAAGAAGTCCCAATAAAAAGGTCAGAACTCCCGCACTTGAAAACATTATGATGGCACCGATAAGTTTGCCTATACCCGTAACCGGCGTTACATCACCGTATCCGACGGTCGTAAGCGTGGCAAGAACATACCATATGATATCACCGACGGTGTGTATGGCTCCGCCCGAAGTGGCGGTTCCCTCGGCTATATACAGTATGATCGAAAGTCCGACATATATGGCCAGTATCCCGACCACTATCTTTATAATACGTTTCTTATCCATATCATTCCCCATTTAGAGATCATCAATACTCAAAGTAGATGTTTCCGTCTTCGTCGATCGTAAATACCACACAGTCGGAAACATAATAATCTCCGTAACAGTCATCTATCTCAAATCCGTAATAATATTCTCCTTGCGGAAGATAAGCATAATCGAGATTATCACCCGATCTCCATGTATAACTTCCGTCGGAAAATTCCGAATCATCGTCAAGATAATATACCGCTTCTATCACATCGCCCGCGTTAAGAGGTCTTATCTCTCTTGACGCGATACCGCTTTCATCGATACCGTCCCAGACGCCTTCCACTTCGATCCTGTAATCGTCCCAGTAACTTCTGAAACGCAGATTTGTCCTTTCGCCGTTTAACAGGATGGGTGATGTATATACCGTATATTCGTCGGTTGTATCGGCTATATAGGTCGAAAGCAATTGTCCGTCCGGAAGAGACAGCCAGTATCCGTCAAAGTTATCGTAAAATTCACCCGTATCCCAGTCACCGTAAATATCATCGGTCTCACCGATACAGACAAATGTATCGTCATCGAGGTTTAAGAATACATATGCCATTACATATGATGCATAGTAAAGACCGTCTTCATCAAGCACAAAACCGAAATTCCCGTCGGAATCCACAAACGGTTCTTCTTCGAATGTTATAAGAGAACTCTCACCGCCGTAATCATCATAATCCGAATCATCGTAAAAGTAGGAATCATCGAAATATCCATAATCACCGTTGTTGCTTTCCCAATTACCGTCATCGCCGAAGAAAATACTGTTATCGTATCCGCTTTCCGAATAGCCGCTTGCGGCTTTATCGACAAGCGAGAGATAGTAAGGGCTTATGCAGACACCCGAGAATATTCCTATCTCGTTGGAACCCTGAAGTTCAAGAGGATAATATATGGCAAGTCCGGAGGCGCTTCTGTGGTCGCTTCCGTTTATGTTGTAGACAATACAGTTTTTAAGAGCCGACAGAACAGCCTGTCCGTTGGCATAGGCCGAACAGTTATCTATGATACCGCCGATATCCACCATGTTGGTGTAGCCCTCGGACCTGTTGTTTCCACCGAAATTTTCAGCGCTCCTGGCTCCTCTTACAATTGCGGAAAGGTTGCTTTCGGATGCATCATAAAGCTTTTTGGCATAGTCATTGAAAGCGATCAGGAAGTCATCGAATTTATCAAGATCGATTATCGTAAATGTGCAGCCCTCTTCCTGCCTTTCCTTTTCGCACTCTTTGTAAAAGCTGTCGGCTACCACTTTTCCGAGTGCGGATCCGTCTGCACCCGGATTACGTGCAAGATATGTACCTATGGAAGTATAATCCCAACCGGAACCGGGCTCTATCTCCTCGGATCCGTAAAAATACCTTGAAAATGTTGCCATGATATTGGCCGTTTCCGCGGTTCCCATCAGACAGCAGTCAAATCCGATAAACTCAAATCTATCGGTCATGCCTTCGTAAACCCTTGCAAAAGCGGAGTTTATCTCGTTAAGAGAGAGAGAATCCATGTCATTTAATTCATCAAAACATGCACCGGTAATACTTCCGCCGCCGTGATCCCAGAATATTACACCCATTTTTTCGGCAGGATAAGTCTTTACGCCCCATTCCAGAAATTCGGCAAGTGTGGCCGCGCTTCCCATATTTGAAAGCGAAACGGAATCGGCAAGTTCAAGCTCACCGTCATTGATAACCCATCTCTCACACTTTTTACGGTCAAAACTGCTGTTCTGCCATTTTGAAGTTCCGCCGGTCTGAATAACAAATCTGACATTTTCGTTAGATTCCGCATCAAGTATCTGTTTTACATCACCGCTTGCAGCACCGTATCCCCGGTCGCTTTCAAGATCCGTTCCGCACAGATACAAAAATATCGTCCATGTGCCCGGGGCTCCCATCGGAGTCGACTTTTTGTCGGCACGTTCAATGTTCATTTTGCCGGATGTACCGTCAACACTCAGCGAAAAACCCGCTCCGTCATTGATCGGAAGAGGCTGATCGGAAGGGTTTAATATCTCATTTGAGGAATTTCCGCCGTAATAGTCATCATATCCGTCGTAGCCGTAACCGTCGTTATCACCGTAACCGTAATCGTCATAGTCGTAATCATCGTAATCATAATCGTCATAATAATCATCGAGATCACCGCAGGCCGATAACGCAAGCACGGCGGAAAGTATGAGGGCTGTCAGTGTCTTCTTTTTCATTTACATATTCTCTCCTTAATATTGTAATCTAAACAATAAGGTCAACCCTGCTGCCGCCGGTCTTGTCCTTGGTGACCACGATCTGCTTGTCTATGCGGCTCTTAAGATCGGCCACATGTGAGATTATTCCGACAAGCCTGTTGCTCGTTGTAAGACCGGCAAGAGCCTTGTAAGCCATGTCAAGCGAATCGGGATCGAGTGAACCGAATCCTTCATCGACAAACATTGTATCCACATGAATGCCTCCGGCAGAAGATTGTACCTCATCCGAAAGGCCGAGGGCAAGTGAAAGAGAAGCCATAAATGACTCGCCCCCCGACAAGGTCTTAACGCTTCGCTCGGAACCGTTGTTGTGGTCAATAACATTAAGATCAAGCCCGCTCTGGGCACTCCCCTTGCCTTGTTCTTTTTTACGCACAAGCTCATACTGCCCGCCCGACATTGTCAAAAGACGCAGATTTGCCCTGTTTATGATCCTGTCAAAATACATGGTCTGGATATATGTTTCCAGCATTATCCTGTCTTTTCCGGTCAGTTTTCCGTTCGCGGTATTGGCAAGTGCACTCACCCACTTAAGTTTTTCTTCAAGTTCCGAAATATCTCCGGATTTTTTGATGATATTCGTCCTGATGGATTCGTTGGTCTTGATACGTGTACCCACGCTCTGACCTCTGTCCACGCATTCGTCATGCTTTATCTTAAGGTCTGACTGCAATTTAAGTATCTTATA
>Ga0310691_10004211_pt1 | contig 16391 bp, 15 predicted proteins | sample 176DNAGHGlowgp2_FD_203887 | JGI IMG/M metagenome (GOLD analysis project Ga0310691, IMG submission 203887) | Sheep rumen microbial communities from Palmerston North, Manawatu-Wanganui, New Zealand - 1766 DNA GHGlow gp2 (v2) (version 2) | ecosystem: Host-associated > Mammals > Digestive system >...
AATTCTCAATTCTCAACTCCCAACTCACCCACCCCAACAAAAACGCCGCACCCTCCCGGGTGCGGCGCCTCTAGTCGCTCTAATCTAATAACTCACACAAACTCATCCAATGCAGCAACCAATCCCTTATTTCGCGTTGCAGAAATATTATTCGCAATAATAACATCCTGTATCCCGTACTTGGTAACTACGTCGATCAGCTTGTTGTTAAATATCTTCTTATAGTACCTGAAGTCGAGCACGTAAACGTACTGGTAGTCGGGGACGAGGAACGGGGTGAACGCGTTGCCAAAAGAATCCTTGATGATGAGGCACGCAGACCCGTCTGTCTTGTTGGGGTTATTGATCACTGACCACGGATTATCGCCGCCGATGAAAGTGTTGTACTTGGAACTTGAAGCCCATGTGGATACGTCAGTCACGATGTTCCAGGAGAGGGGCTCGCCGCTCTGCTGGATGATGTCGATGTGGTTGGTCGCAACGGGCTTATATGCTGTGACGGTATCAGGGTTGTTGAGCTTGGGATCCTTGTTGGAATCGTTGAAGAAAGTGCCCTTGAACCCGTCGTACTGGACTTTCGTGAAATCAGTGTCGAGGCTGGCGCCGCCGCGGCCCCTGACGTTGCAGAACTGCTGGTATGCGTACCATGCGCCGTCAGCCGTCCAGTGGTGGTCGTTGCGGTAGTAGATGTACTCGTTGCGGTGGTTTTTCAGAATGTCGAAGATCTCGACTTTCTTGACGTTTGTCATGGAACCGGACATGTAGTCGATCGCTTTCTTCTGGTCGGAAACGTTCGTTACCGTTTCCCTGACAGATTGAGGGAGTGTGATGTCCATGCTCGTCGGGATGATCATGGAATAGACGTTTGCCTTGCCCTGCAGGGTGGAGCCCGCGCGGCTTACGATCTCGATGTATTTGTTTGCGAGTGACTCTACGAAATTGTAGTACTCGTATCCGGTATCGCCGACGATGAGAAGCGCGCCTAATTTCTCGACGGGCACGTCCGACATGTCGGGATCGGTAATTGTCGCGGAGGGTTCCGTGATATCGCCTGAAGGCTGGGTCTCGCCGCCGGGCTGAGACTCACCCGGCTGAGACTCGCCGTTACCGCTCGTCTCGGGCATCGTTGCGCCGGGCGCCAGTGTGAAGATGCTCGAGGGCTTGGGTGTCTCTGATGTCTCCTCAGGCTTTGAACTGCATGATGTCATGAGTGATGCCGCGATGAGTGATGCGGCGATCACCGGTCTGATCTTTGTGAACTTGTGCATTTGTTGTTCTCCCTAATCCTGTTAGTTATTTAACGAACTCGTCGAGTGCGGGAACAAGAGTCTTGTTTCGGGTTGACGAGATGTTGTTGCAGAAGATTACATCCTTGATGTTGTATGTCGCTACAACGTCAGTGAGCTTCTTGTTCGAGATCTTCTTGTAGTATCTGTAGTCAAGGATGTATACGTACTGGTAATCAGGCACGAGGAACGGCGTGAAAGCGTTGCCGAAGGAATCCTTGATGATCAGGCACGCAGATCCGTCAGTCTTGTTCGGGTTGGTGATGACTGACCACGGGTTGTCACCGCCGATGAACGTGTTGTACTTGGAGCTCGTTGCCCACTTGGTAACGTCCGTGATGACATGCCAGTTCTCGAGCGGCGTGCCGTCCTTCTGTGTGATCTCGATGCTGTTCGTGGCGACAGGTGTGTATGCTACGACCGTATCTGGGTTGTTGAGCTTGGGATCCTTGTTGGAATCGTTGAAGAACGTGCCCTTGAATCCCTCGAACTCCCTCTTGGTGAAATCAGTCTCGAGGTTTGCATGTCCGCCGCCCCTGACCTCTGCGAACTGGAGGTATGCGAGCCATGCGCCGTCAGCTGTCCAGTGGTGGTCGTTGCGGTAGTAGATGTACTCGTTGCGGTGGTTCTTCAATACATCGTAGAGCTCTACCTTCTTGACACCCGTCATGGAGCCGTACATGTAGTCGATCGCTTTCTTCTGGTCGGATACGTTCGTGATGGTCTCTCTTACTGAAGCGGGGAGCGTGATGTCCATGCTCGTCGGGATGATCATGGAATAGACGTTGGCCTTGCCGTTCAGGAGCTGTCCTGCGCGGTTCATCGTGGAGATGTACTTGTCAGCAAGTGACTGCACGAAATTATAATACTCATATCCCGTATCGCCGACGATCAGGAGGGCGCCGAGCTTCTCGACAGGAACATCTGACATGTCGGGATCGGTTACATCAGCACTCGTATCAGTAGGCTGTGCGTCAGTGTTCTGCGTCTCGCCCGTCTGCTCGGTGTTCTGCGTATTATCCGTGACGTCAGTCTGGTCAGTATTATCAGTGGGGAGGGTATCCGTTCCCTCTGTAGGCTGCATGGGTGCATCAGGGATCTCGTCGCCCTGCTCGACGTCGCCGTGGATCTGTGTCTTCGCGGGCTTGAGGACCGCATTGATCCCCGTGTTCATCGACAGGAACAGGTCTCTCATGGGGAAAGTATCCGCAAACCAGTCGCTTATCCCCGCGAAATACTCTCCGCTGAAGAACGACTCTGCCGTCAGCTCAGGGAACTTCGTAAGTTCACGCTTCTCGGCCTCGGATTCCTTGGGGTGGAAAGCGGGGATCCAGGACACGATCGCCATCAGGATCAGGACGATCGAGAAAACGTTTATTCCGAGTACTTTGTAATTGATCTTATCTTTGTTGAACATGTGTTGACTCCTTTCGCGGCGGCATCAGAATTTCCAGTAGAGGAAAGGATTGTAGCTCTCGCCGACAAGGAATATCGTAGCGAGCAGCAGGCAGATGATCGGGCAGGCGACAGTCGCGATGGCGAAGACCGCGCGCGATCCCTGGGAACGCTCGTACTTGCGGTTGATGAGTTTTGAGATAGCCGGGATGACAGGTGTGCAGGCGACGGCGCAGATGACCAGGTAGATCATGTAAGTGCCGACGGACGTTGAAGTCTCAAAGTCCGTAAAGCCCGCAGCAGAGCCGCCGAAGATACCCTTGATGGCAGCGCCTAAAACCTTGAAATCCGTGAACTTGAAGAGCACCCATCCGAAATACACGATCACGAGCGTCACGATATTCGATATGACGGGGATCTGTTCGAGGGCACGCTTGAGAACGAATTTCTCGATGACGAGGAATACAAAGTAGTAGATACCCCACAGCATGTAATTCCACGAAGCACCGTGCCAGAAGCCGGTCAGCGCCCAGACGACGAGGAGATTGAATATCTGCCTGCCGGTCGAGCACCTGTTGCCGCCCAGAGGGATATAAACATAATCACGGAAGAAGCTCGACAGCGACATGTGCCATCTGCGCCAGAAATCCGTGACTGAGTTAGCAACATAAGGATAGTTGAAGTTCTCCAAATAGTGGAAACCGATCATGCGGCCCATACCGATCGCCATGTCGGAATAAGCGGAGAAATCAAGATAGATCTGGAACATGAATGCCAGACATCCGACCCACAGTGCGAGCGTAGGTCTTGTCTGTATTATCTTCAGCGCCTCTTCAGGCAGCACGCTGTCCGCCACCAGGAGCGAATCCGCGATCGAGCCGCAGGTGTTGGCAAGGACTGCTTTCTTGGCAAGTCCCACCGTAAACCTCGTGATGCCGTAAGATAAGTCGGTGATCGTGACCTTACGCTTCATCAGCTCCTTGTTGACATCACTGTAGCGGACGATAGGTCCGGCGATACACTGATGGAACAGGCTGACATACATGAGCAGCGTCGGGAAGCTCTTCTGCGCCTCGACCTCGCCCCTGTAAACGTCAACGACGTAAGACAGAAGCTGGAAAGTGTAGAATGAGATACCGATCGGCAGCGTGATCTTCGTAATATTCTCAGGCACCCCGAAAACATTCTGGAACTGCCCGACGAAGAATGTCGCATACTTGAACAACCCGAGAAGGCCCAGGTCGATCAGGCATGCCAGGATAAGACCCGTCTTCGCGACTTTCGTCTTGGCGCCCACCGCTGAGATGCCCCGCGCGATCAGATAATCCGCCAGCGCCATTCCGATCATCAGGAAGACCGCGATCGGCTCGCCCCATGCGTAGAAGATGAGGGAGAAGACAAGCATTATGTAATTCTTAGCTTTCTGCGACTTTGTCAGAAAATAAAAGATCAGGTTCAGTGGTAAGAACACAAACACGAAGAAAAGACTCGAAAAGACCATCTATTATCACCTTAAGTTTTGTTTTATTTAATATCAGTTTACAATTATAGCACTTTTTTTGAATGTAACACTGTTACTCTTGTGTGACAGGTGGGGTTTGCCCGCCGGAGGATGCTTGAAGGGAGGGCAACCGTAAACCCAAATTCTCAAAAATCGGGAATCGGGTTTATCAAAATGCCGAAAAGTAAACCCAAACTTAGCAAATATGGCAAATCGGGTTTACGCGGACGGCCCCCCGTGTAAACCCAATTGTAGCAAAAACGGAAAATGGGTTTATTTTTGCCTCAAAATGTAAACCCAATTCGTGAAAATCTCCTTTTCGGGTTTACAGCATGATCCGGAGCTTTGCTTCCAGGTTCCTAAAATCCAGCGAGAACTCCTCTGTCTCAAATGTGATCAGCAGCCGCTCGCCGATCAGATAGCCGTTATCTTCATAATTCTTGAGAAGTGCCATTCTGCTGAGGTAATAGCTTGGACGGTCCATCATGCCGAGGTGCTCGTGGTAGATCTCGGTGCGGTGCTTCATGCTGAAAAGGGTAAAGTCGGGGTGGATCTCATAGCTGTAGCCGCGGATCGTGGTGTTGAACCTGAGCGGGCACTCGTACTTGTACAGGATGCCGTGGTGGTAGTAATAATCGGCGATGATCTTCTCGGATTTGGAGCGGACGCGTTCGCCGCGCTCGGTTAAGATGACCGGGACTGAGTCGCCTTTGGGCTTGGGCTTGAACGGGCGGGCATACCACTCCTGAAGGAGCTGATGATCCGGCTTAACAAAGGGCTTTACCAGATCCTGACGCAGTTCGCTCAGTTCATCATAAAGCTGCTCAACGGGAGCAGGATAGCGGGCTGCCGCATTCTCAAGGATTCTTAATTCCTGCTTTGCGTGTGACAAAAGATCGAGGTCGTAGGATTTCTGGGCAAGAGCCTTGATAAGCGGGGCCTCCTCAATACTCAGGTATCTGTCGCGATCATTGTCAAGGACATAGAACCTGGTCTTGCCATTGACATTCCTTATCTTCAGCCTCCCCTCGGGTGCCTTCGCCACCGCTTCCTCCTTCATCCTGATCAGTTTCTTAAGGTATCTGATCCTGCCATTTATCGCATCTGTCAACATATAACATTCCCCCTTTACTGTGTGTTTTCTATAACACAATATAAACATGTTTCGACACGAAGATCAAACCGCTTTTACTGTAAAATCTGTTCAAAAAAAACTGATATCAGCCTGCATTATTATTAATATTCATAAATGCACCTTGCGGACAAATGCAATATAATGCAAGTTGGTCCGTGAGATGGCGGACCTGAATTATGACAAACAGGAGAGTTTGATTATGAAGAATTTTGTTATGAAGGTTGCTTCTGTAGTGCTCGTTGGTGCTATGGGACTTGCTTTCGCAGGCTGCTCTAAGGGTGAGGCTAAGTCAAGCGAGTCTTCCGGAAGCGAGAAGTTCACAGTAGAGGAAGGCAAGCTCGTTATGGCTACAAATGCTTTCTTCCCGCCTTATGAGTACTATGAGGGCGACAAGATCGTAGGTATCGACGCTGAGATCGCTGCTGCAGTTGCAGATAAGCTCGGTCTCACACTCGAGATCCAGGATGTTGAGTTCGATTCCATCATCACAGGTGTTCAGGCTAACAAGTATGACCTCGGCTGCGCAGGCATGACAGTTACGGAGGACAGACTCCAGAACGTTAATTTCTCTACACCTTATGCTAAGGGCATCCAGGTGATCATCGTTAAGGAAGGTTCACCCATCACTGACGTTGCTTCACTGACAAGCGGTAACTACAGCGTAGGCGTACAGCAGGGAACAACAGGTGACATCTACATCTCTGAGGAAGTAGAGAAGGTTGAGAGATTCAACAAGGGCGCTGACGCAGTTCTTGCTCTTACAAACGGCCAGGTTGATGCAGTCGTTATCGACAACGAGCCTGCTAAGGCTTTCGTTGCTGCAAATGCAGGACTCAAGATCCTCGAGACACCTTATGCAGATGAGGACTACGCTATGTGCTTCAACAAGGAGAACACAGTGCTCATGAACAAGGTAAATGATGCTCTCAAGGCTCTCACAGACGACGGCACGATCGCTAAGATCGTTGAGAAGTACATTCCTTCAAAGTAAGCTTTAAGCTGAGCATAAAGGATTACGGGAAGCTGCCTTGCCATAAGGCAGCTTCTTTTTATGCGCGATCCTGTGAGCAGGGGGATTAAAGGCGTCCTTCGCACTTGCTTTTTATCCGTCCGCCTCTTATTATAGACAAGGAACGATTGCAATTTACCGGAGGGCAGTGTCTTGCGTTTGAGTGTTATGTGGCCGGATTGGCTCGCTGATTGGATCGATAAGCTTGTCGATCAGTTTATCCTGAATTTCATTAAGGACGACAGGTACCTTTTTATACTCAAGGGCTTGGGCTTTACGATGCTCGTGACCTTTTTCGCGGTGCTCCTGGGTATTGCGCTCGGATTTGTGTGTGCGATCGTGAGGTCGACTTATGACAAGATCTACCCTGAGATGCGCCAGGGATTCGGCAAGGTCGTACTGTGTATCGTGAACAAGATAGTCCATCTGTACCTGACTGTCATCAGGGGTACTCCTGTGGTCGTGCAGCTGATGATCATGTACTTTATTATTTTCGCGTCGTCGAAGAATAAGCTGTTAGTATCGATATTGGCCTTCGGCATCAACTCCGGCGCGTATGTCGCCGAGATAGTGAGGTCGGGCATCATGAGCATCGACAACGGCCAGTTCGAGGCGGGCAGGTCGCTCGGTTTCAATTATGTGCAGACGATGGTGTACATCATCGTGCCGCAGGCATTTAAGAATGTCCTGCCGGCGCTCGCGAACGAGTTCATCGTCCTGCTCAAGGAGACATCCGTATCCGGCTACATCGGCCTTGAGGACCTGACGAAAGGCGGCGACATCATAAGGAGCCGCACTTACACCGCGTACATGCCCCTCCTGACGGTGGCGCTGATCTACCTGATCATCGTCATATTCTTCTCAAAACTCGTATCCATGCTCGAAAGGAGGCTGAGGAACAGTGAGCGATAAGTCAATTTCAGACCAGCCTCTCATCCGGGTCAACGACCTAAAGAAACACTTCAACGACGGCGAGATCAAGGCGCTCGACGGCGTCACTCTCGACATCAACAAGGGCGACGTGGTCGTCATAATCGGCCCCTCAGGCTCTGGCAAATCCACTCTGCTGAGGTCGCTTAATCTCCTCGAGCAGCCGACTTCCGGGCAGATCCTTTTTGAAGGACAGGACATAATGTCGCCCAAGAATGACATCAACAAACTGAGGATGAAGATGGGCATGGTGTTCCAGCACTTCAATCTCTTCCCGCATATGACGATCCTGAAGAACATGACGATCGGCCCGATGAAGCTCCTCAAGATGAGCCGGGAGGAAGCCGAAGCGAAAGCGATGGAACTCCTCACCAAGGTCGCTCTCCAGGACCGTGCAAACGCCTATCCGAACCAGCTCTCAGGCGGCCAGAAGCAGAGGATCGCGATCGTCCGCGCCCTCGCCATGTCTCCTGACGTCCTCCTGTTCGACGAGCCCACGTCAGCACTCGACCCAGAGATGGTCGGCGAAGTCTTGGACGTTATGAAAGACCTCGCCAAGGCCGGCATGACCATGGCTGTCGTCACCCACGAAATGGGTTTTGCAAGGGAAGTCGCCTCCCGCGTCATCTTCATGGACGCCGGCAAGATCATCGTCGAAGGCACCCCCGACAGCGTGTTCAACAACCCCGAGAATGAAAGGCTGAAGACGTTCCTGGCGAAAGTCCTGTAATAGTGTTTGTGTGCGGTCTTTGCGCGGCTTCGCGCATAAAAATGGGAGCCGCCCAGAGAAGGAAGAAGCAGCTCCCAAAGTGACTAATCATTTGATAGAGGGGGTATCTCTATACAACTTCTATGGTTATACTTTACCACCTGTAATTTGAACGATTTTGCGAAAGTATTAAGGAACGGTTAACGATGTAAAAATGGGGTGTTAAAAAGCGCTCCGGACAATGTTTCCGGGGACAGTTTGTGAGACTGGCAGCGCCGGATGCCACCTGGGACACCGTAGATCTCAGTCACGGGATCAGCTCATTCTATAAGTCACTCTATGTAAATTTATTACATAGAGTGTTACATAGAATATTCTATAAATTACTCTATGTTTTTTCATTACATAGAGCGCTATATAGAATGGATCGTCCGTCCTTCCCTCAACCTGCCCAAACATGCCACCAGGGACACCTTTGATCCCGTCAAGGAGTCGCGGGGATCAGCTCATTCTATAATCCACTCTATGTTTTTCCATTACATAGAGTGCTATATAGAATGAATCATCCGACAACCCTTGATCGATCCCAAACATGCCACCCGGCGCGTCCCGCTTCATCATCCATCTTTTTCTCAAAAATAATAAAAAAATATCCAACATGTCTCTTTTCTGTGCTAAAATAACCTATACACAAGTAAGTGGAGGATTCAGGAATTGGATACTAATACCACAAAGTTTAATTTCTCGGGAGATCGTTCGGCGAACGTCAGAGTGCTTATGACGTATGTTTACGGCGCTTTGAAGGAGAAGGGTTATAACCCCATCAATCAGCTGGTCGGATACTTTATTTCCGGGGATCCCACTTACATTACAAGTTACAAGGGCGCTCGCGGATACATCAAGAGGATCGACAGGGACGAGCTGCTGGAAGTAATTATCTCTGAGTATTGTTCTAAGCTGTGATGGGAAGAGTCATGGGCATAGATTTCGGGATGAGGCACATTGGGGTGGCCTTGTCTGATGAGTTGCGCATTATCGCCAAGGGGTTTGAAACGGTGAACTGGAACGGGACGGACGATGAGTGGGCGCTTAACCGCATCTGCGAGATCGTCAGGGAGAAGAACGTGACGGAGATCGTTTTGGGGCAGCCGAAGCGTACTGACGGCACGGAGTCTGAGTCCGAGAGGAAGGCACTGGAGTTCAAGGGAAAGCTCGAGGAGATGACCGGCCTTACCATCCATCTGAAGGACGAACGTTTCACGACTGTCATTGCATCGAGGTACCTTCACGATACGAACATGAAGGCGAAGAAGCAGAAGAAAGTGATCGATCAGGTCGCCGCTGAGATCATACTGCAGGAGTATCTCGATTCGCCGCTGCATTAAGACGGCATATCAACCTACCCTTTTTATTAATACTCTAATATGCTAAAATAAAATGTCGCAGTGTGCACTGCGTCGACTATAACATGTACCGGAGGCTTAATATGGAAAACGAAGATCGTGATTATATCGTTGAACTCGAAGATCAGGAAACGGGTGAGAGAGTAAGCTTTGTTCTGGCTGACAGGTTTGAACTGAACGGTTCATCTTACGTTGTGCTCATCACTGATGAGGACGAGGATGAGGCTGAGATGGTCATCATGGAAGAGACAGAGGAAGAGGGCGGCGAAGTGCTCCTCAAGACTCTGGATGAAGATAAGGAAGACGTCATCTACGATTACTACGATGATCTCTGCGACGAGATGTTCGAAGACATCGACGATGATGAGGATGAGGAGAACTGACAGGGTAGGCAGATTTGGTTTACCCAAGGCTCTCTATTGACATCAGATGAAGAGTAACAGGCGCAAGACACAGCCCAAGTCGGGCAAGAAGCCCGAGAGGATAAGCGACAAGAATGATAACGAGCTGATCGTTATCCGTGATCCTTACAGCAGGAAGGATTACTATCTGTCGGTTATCGATACTTTCGTGATGCAGAAGAAGGAGTACATCGTGATGTACAACTATGTGCCGGATGACGGGTCACACAAGAACCCGGAGTTGGTGATAATGCAGACGGAGTTCTCGGTGACGGGTGACCAGTACTTCTATTCGATCAAGGATCCGATCGAACTGGAGACTGCTTTCGTGTGCTTTATGCGCAGGTATTACGGGTCGGTAAGGCCCGACATGAAGGTCAAGACTATCGGAGGAATGTGATTGGATACTGCCAGAAGTCCCGTGTGGAATAAGATCCTCGGAATACTCGCGGTCATTTGCAAGATCGTGCTTGCCATCGTCATCCTGTTCGGGGCTGACTATATTGTTGCTTTCGCGATGCTGTTCCTGAAGATCAATTACACGTACTATGTCGGTTCGTTTTATTTTATCAGTGCCATCATAGCAGCGGTGCTCCTTTACATATACTCCAGGGTCGAGGGCCGGATGCACGAGAATAAGAAGGCGAATCTGATCAGGTTCAACAAGCCGGGATTTTCCGGGGTCGTATCAGGTATCGTGATCGCTTTCGCGATACTCGGATTTGTTACGTTCTACATGTACATCGTCAACATCATGAGCGTCGTGCAGGAGGACCTCAGCGAAGCAGTCGAGAAGTATAAGGATTCGGTCGAGGCATATAAGCCGGAGGTGGTATATCCCGTGTGGGACCAGCTCCTTTATGCGTTCACTCTGACGTTCCTTGTTCCGATCTCGGAGGAGTTTACGTTCAGGGGCATCATCTACGGTGCGATCAACAGGAAGCTCAATGCTGCGTGGGCAGTGATCCTGTCAGCAGTGATATTCGGATTCATGCACGGCGTGAGCGTACACATCGGATATGCCCTTGCGGCAGGACTTATCATAGGGCTGGCATATTATGCTTTTGACAGCATCTTTGTCTCTATGGTCATACACTCGGTATTCAATTTCTTTGGATCTGCCGTATACATAATCGGCGATTCGCTGGGAGTCAAGAGGGAACAGATCCCGGGATTCTTTACGCTCCAGATCCTTATGTTCCTGCCTGCGGGGATGATACTCGGTTATCAGGTTCTCAAGAGGCGTGACATAAACCGCGCCAGATTGGCAGAGGAGGTCGATTCCGGTGAGCAGGCTTGAGACGTTCAGGTTTGGCAATCTGAGACGCAAGAGGGTCATCCTCGTTCTCTTTATAGTTGCCATGCTCCTCTTTCTGTCTACCGTTATCCTTCTCGTGCTCGGAATATTCGGATTCAGGTCTGAGCTCGTGTCGATCTCGATGACGGACGACAGTCAGAATGTCACATATAACGGTGTCGGACTCAATCTCGACTACATCCCGAACGTAAATCTCATTATCGATCCTTCGTTTGAGAAAGAGGATCAGTATCATTCGATAACAGTCCTCGACTGTCAGGGCAAGTCACTTTATTTTGCACCTGACGACGTCGCTGCCAATGACATCAACACGACCGTAATAGCAGGCGCTGACGTCAGGGTCGTATCGATCGACGGCGACGGACACATGCTCCTTAGGTATGAGGGTGAGATCGAGTCATACGAATCGGCAAGGCTTGGTCAGAGATCGGACATACTGATAGCGGATTATTTCGCATCGAATTCACACATCACAAAGACATGCGTTCTGCAGAACACCGTGGCGGCTCTTACCGATGCCGGAACGGTCATCGCCGATGTGACTTCGGAACAGCTCTTAAGGTTCTATGACGGCGGCAACGTGAGCTTTGCTGACATATGCTGCAACAACACATACATCTATGCCGTAACGCATGACGGCGTCATCTATTATTCTGCTGACGGCAAGGTCTTCGCGGAGATGAACGATGTTGGCGATTCTGCATACATGAGCGTTAAAGAATGCGCTGCAACTGATAATGTAGTGACGATACTTACGGAGACCAAAGACCTCTATGTCTTCAGCGCCGGCGCTTATCACAAGGTCAGTATCCCCGCATCATCGGGAGTTGCCATGATCGGCGCTTCAGCTGATGCGGTCATCGCCATCCTTGATGACGGCAGCATATACAGATCCGCCAACGGACTTGTCTATGCTCCTGTAGATGCCGGCAGCATCTATGAAGACAGGACAGCAGCAAAGGTATTCTGCCGCAATGACAAAGCCTATATCCTCAACACCGACGGTACGATCACGATCATCGACATGACGGGCGGAGAAGAGGCAAAGCTCCTTGCGGCGACATCATCAGGCAATGCCACTGCAAAGTCCATCGTCGTCACTGACAACGGACAGATCGTCGTATCAACGGATGATAATACGGCTGTGCTGATCCTCGAAGACACTGATGAGAGGATCATCATCTCTGCCGAGAACGAGACGATCAATAATGTCTTTCCCGCGCCCGGCAACAGGGTGATGATAGCAGAACCTGACAAGCTCTATTCTGCAGCCGTGCTGTCTGATTTTACCCTTTTCGAACAGGTCCCTGACGACTCGATCCAGATGGGTGATATCTGCTTTATCAGGATGACTGATTCGCAGGTGTCGCTTGCCGTTACGGAAGACGGCGGATGGTCTGCTTCAGGCGTGGAAGGTTCCTGGGATGCTTATGGCGAAGGTACGAGGGCGGATCTGTCGATCGACGGCTTTGACGGACAGTATGCGGTAAGGATGAGCGGCATCACTGACAATACGCACATCCTCTCCCAGAAGCTCACGGGAACCGTGAATGATAATTTCGCCAAGGATAAGTTCTACAGGATTAGCGTGTTCCTGAAGGGCGACAACTCTTCGATGACCCCCGAGAACGTACGCGTATGGCTCACGGGCAAGTCGTTCGGCAAGCAGGGGCTTACTGCAAGCGGGATCGATGACGAGTATTCTGAGTATTCTGCCGTATTTGCAGTCAATGACACGATGCTCTCAGATGATACGTTAAGGTTCAACATCGCTTTTGACGGCGTGGGTTCCGTCCTTATCGACCAGGTCTTTGTAGGCACGGACCAGGCCGGCAAGGCTGATATCCCGCAGGCATTTACCGACGGCGTGAAGAGTGCCGTTCCGGAGGTGATAAGGCTCAATAACCTGAGCATCGGAACGACAGGATTCTCAGATAAGGTCTTCTGGGGAACTGCAGCGCTCTCTTCTGGTGCGGGCTATGTAAAGCGTGACGGACATACGACACAGGTATCTGACGTAAGGTCACTTGAGAGGAGCTTAAGGCTCGTCAAGGATTCCTCATCAAATCCCTGGTTCGTCCTGGGATCATATACTTCGCCGGAACTCATAAACAACATGGTCACATATCTGTGCGGATCCGTGTCATCTGAATACGGATCGCTCCGTATCAAGAACGGGACGGCGCTTCCGTGGAGCAGGCAGTTCGATAAGATATATTTCGAGATCGCGGATACAGAAGGGTGCTTCGACAGCGACGTCCAGCGCGGAAGCTTTGTTGACTATGTAATGAGCATGATAACCAAGGCGGAGATGTACACGGACATCAAGGATAAGATAGTCTTTATCGACGGTATGAACTATGAGAACGGAATGATCCTGTCATCTGCCGATGCACACTCTTCTTCCATGAAGATCTCGACGGTGATACCGCAGGGCGATCAGGAGATGAGCTATGCACAGATCCTGACAAAGGCCTACGACAGGACGAGGAACAGCATACCGCGTGTATCGACGGGAAGGGACAGGGGCGAGTTCATAAGCTCCCTCGAATTTGAAGGACAGTTCAACATCGCGCAGTACATGGCGGCGGTCCTGAGTGATGACGCTTATTTTGCCGACATGGTAATGATCGACTGTGATGCATCCTTTAAGCCGTCTGAGTATGATGATGACGGGGTCTTCGCAGGTGGAAGCGACATGCGCATGATCCTCGACATGATGGCACTGATCAAGGAGATCGGCGGCTGCGGCAGGATGTATGCGAACCTGACGGATCCCTTAAGTGACAAGAGCGGACAGACGGTCGAGAGATTCAAGGATGCCTGCAAGGTGTCACAGTTCGATTCGCCTGAGGTGGGATTCCTTGTAGTCGCCAACACATCAGACAGCCAGAGCCAGTTTATCATGTATAATGCATCGAGGACTTTCACCAGTTCTGCCGTGAAGCGGTACTCGATGACGGGTAAGCTCATAAATACGAAGAGGCTCACGAACTCATACAGACGTTACAATCTCCAGCCCGGAGAAGTGATAATAGTAAGATTAGACCGTTAACGGAGGTATCTTTTATGAAGAGATTGGATTTTTACCAGTTATACGATGAAGCCTGCAAGGCAAGGGATATGGCATATGCTCCTTACTCCGGATTTACCGTGGGGGCAGCCCTTCTCACGACGGATGAGAAAGTCTATCTGGGTTGCAATATCGAGAATTCTGCGTATACTCCTACGTGTTGCGCCGAGAGAGTTGCTTTCTACAAGGCAGTGAGCGACGGCTATACAAAACCCTCTGATTTCCAGGCGATCGCCATCGCCGGGGGCATGAAGGATGAGGAGGCACGCTCGAAATGCCCGCCCTGCGGTGTATGCCGTCAGGTAATGAGCGAGTTCTGCGATGCTGACTCTTTCCTCGTCATCATGACAGGTGACGAGAACGGACCGGAGGTCCATAATCTCTCAGAGCTCCTGCCGCTCGGCTTTAAGCTCTGATAATAGAAAGGACAGTTTATAGATGATCTTGAAATGGATTCTGTTAGGCATATTATTCGCAGTCCTGGCTGTGGTAGTGATTTATCTTGCCATCTGGCTCATCACGCCGATGTTCATCAGCAAGAAGGTCATGACATACGACCACAACAGCAGGTTCTACCGCTGGCTGCTGTACAGCTCCACGGGGATAGCATGTAGGATCCTCCGCCTTAAGATACACACATCGGGATTTGAGAAGATACCTTCGGGAAGGTTCCTTCTGGTGTGCAACCACAGGAGCAATTTCGATCCGATCATATCATGGTATGTTTACAGGAAGTATGACCTCGCGTTCATCTCCAAGCCGGAGAACTTCAACGTGTTCCTCTACGGCAGGATCATCAGGAAATGCTGCTTCCTTCCGATCGACAGGAGCAACCCCAGGAATTCGATGAAGACGATAATCGATGCCGTCGATCTCATCAAGCGCGATGAAGTATCGATAGCAGTCTATCCGGAGGGAACCAGGAGCAAGAAACTCAAACTCCTCAAGTTCCACAACGGAATGTTCAAGATCGCGCAGAAGGCAAAGGTCCCCGTAGTTGTTACGACTATTAAGGGAGGAGAGGATATCAAGGGGAATTACCCTTTCAAGAGGACGCATCTATACTTCGATGTGCTTGAATGTTTCGATATCAACAAAGTTACGAGCCTTTCTACTGAAGAATTAGGTGAAGAAGCTAGGAATCTGATGCTTGCTAAACTGGAAGGCTAATAGTAAAATATCCAAGTTGTTTGGGCTCTAAGATCGCCTTACAGGCGGATTAGGTGGTTATTGTATGGAAAAACTGAGTGTAAAGAAGCCTTTCACGATCCTCGTGGCAGCGATAATCATTATTGCTCTCGGAGGCGTGTCTCTTAGCAATCTTCAGATGGATCTCCTTCCCGAGATCAGTCTTCCTTACCTTATCGTAGTCACATCCTACCCCGGTGCGAGCCCTGAGAAAGTTGAAGACCAGCTTACAGTCCCCCTCGAGAATTCATTAGGAACCATCTCCGGCGTCGAGAACGTTATGTCCACCAGTGCCGAGAACTATTCCATGATACAGCTCGAGTTCGCGGACGGAACTGACATGAATACGGCGATGGTCCGAGTGTCATCGGCCTTGAACCAGATAGAGAGCACCCTTCCGGAAGGAACGTCCACCCCTAACATAATGGAGATCAGCATGGATATGCTGGCGACGATGTATGTGGCCGTGGAACGTGAGGGGTATGACATATATCAGCTGTCGGAATTCGTGGATAACGATGTCATTCCGTACATATCGCGTGAGGACGGCGTTGCGTCCGTAAGCACGATCGGTCTTGTTGAGAAGACCGTTCAGGTGGAACTTAACCAGAAGAAGATAGACAAGCTCAATGACAGGATCCTGGAGAAGACGGACGAGAAGCTCAAGGATGCCCAGGAGAAGCTGGACGATGCCAAGGAGAAACTCGACGATGCCCAGAAGAAGCTGGAGAGCGCACAGAAGAAGTTCGGTTCCACAATGTCTTCTGCCATCTTCGACAAGCTGGACAAGCAGGCACCCGGTCTTGCAAAGACGATCAAGAAATACATCAAGGATCTGAAGGGCAAGCTCAAGGAGCTCCGCAAGAACGTGAAGCAGCAGCCCGACAAGGCTGAAGAGAAGGTCAACAATGCCCAGAAGAAGGTCGATAAGACCAAGAAGGTGATGGATGCTGCCAAAAAGGAGCTCGATCCCCTGGAGAAGAAGTATAATGATGCCCTTCAGAAGCAGACAGAAGCCCAGGCAGCATTGGATGCCTACATGG
>Ga0310691_10004213_pt1 | contig 16386 bp, 15 predicted proteins | sample 176DNAGHGlowgp2_FD_203887 | JGI IMG/M metagenome (GOLD analysis project Ga0310691, IMG submission 203887) | Sheep rumen microbial communities from Palmerston North, Manawatu-Wanganui, New Zealand - 1766 DNA GHGlow gp2 (v2) (version 2) | ecosystem: Host-associated > Mammals > Digestive system >...
ATAGTCGTGACCTAGACCGAACAGAGCCACATGGTTGACTACATAGTAGAACCGCTGGTCCTCCTGGTCGTACACCATTCCGAACTCAAAGCAGGCTTCATTGATTGCATCAACATTCGACTGGTTCTTCAGGAAAATGACGATATCGTCCTCGGCCTTCGCTGACTTACGCATCGCCTCCAACTGGTCCCGAACCTGGTCGTCAGGGTAGAACTTTCCCTGCTGGAGCCAAGGAACAGTAAATTCCCTGACGATGCCGAGACTGGAACGGTATATCAATGCCGGCCCGACAGCATTCTGAGACAGACTAAAGCCCAATGAACGGGCAATCTGCAACACACGCTCGTAACTTATTGCATTAGGCATCTAGGAAAGCCTCCCACTTGTCTCGGTCCACATTGAACCCGCGAATCATCAGCGGGGCGCGCTGCTTCCAGTTCGGGTAGTAACCCATCGTATTATATCCGAAATTTTCCTGTGCAGCCTCGTAGGCCTCCTCTTCGGTCTTATAGTCGCCGCTCTTCATATACTTCCGAGCGAGGGCTTCGACACAAAGTTCTTCCTCGTACACTGCCACGCATATGCTATCCGGTATTTCGGACTCGGATTTCCCGTAGTACTTCCCATCCTTGTCCTTGGCAAGCTTTGACTTGTCAAGAGGGAGGCTTACCGTACCAATCATAGCATCTTCCATACCGTCGATAACCACGATATTGCGTCCGCCGGTTTCCTCGTCGTGCTCGGCCGTTTCTTCTAGACGGTCAACTACTAGAGCGCTATACTTCTTCCGCATTTCGGCCATAAAGGACGAAATCTCGTCCGAGGTCAACGGGGAAATATAATCCTCGTCATCAAGACTCTCGACACGGGTGATTCCGGATTCGTTATCCGGAGTACCGGCAAGTTCCTGATTCTGCTGTTCATCGGTTCCCATATCAGTCTCCTTGGTTATCCAAGATTACTTCATCCAGCATAGTCTTGAGCTTAGGCAATGCCCTGCACAACAACCTCGGCCATCTCGGGGCGTCGTCCACCACGCCATATTTAGCGGCCTTTTCCTTCATCTGGTCGATATAATCAGATGCCGGCTGAATACAAGTATAGTAAAGGCTACTCAGTACTTCTGGCGGGACGACCTTTAAAAACTTATATGTATTTACAGCAAACGCGAGAGCCTTTGCGCTATGGCCATCATGCTTTGCATTCCACATATCCGGCTCGTTTTCCTTTATCAGCTCGAATAATTCTTCCCCAAGCACAATGAGGGAATTCATATCCGTCTCACCCAATTTGTGCAAAGTCTTTACGAGTGGGCCATCACTCTTCCAGTCCTTATCCGTACCAAACAACAGCTTCTCCGCTGTTATTTCAGTTTGGCCGCCCTTCATGGTGTAATAGTACTTGACGAATTTTGTGGCGACGCCTACACCAAGACGGCCAGCGGCAACCGCATAAAGGAAATTGTCCGCATCATCATACAGCCTAGGGTCAAACCTAGACTTGCCAGTATTGCGGAAATTCTCGCCGCGAACCATCTCCTTAGCAAACTCGCTCCACTGGCGGCGACACGGAAGGACATGATGATAGTACTTACCCTTGGCCTGCTCAACATTGCGGGTATCGGCATAAGTATCCAAGTCATCCGGATGGGATTTCACATACCGGGTAATTATTTCAGGAACACCCTCTTCCTTGGCATAGCCAATCCACTCGTCGACTGTCGGCTTGAGCAAAGCGACCTGGAAACGTGCGCGGTGTGCCGGGTCCATCTCGACGACCTGATACATATTGCCGTATTCGGGGTTGATAGCCGCAAGGATATAACTACCTTCCGGCAACTGGATATCACCGATACGACCGTCAGTAGCAAGGCGCATAAGGCCCTTCATAACGACCTTGTTACGATTGACTTCATCCATAAACAGGACGCACTTCTGTCCCGGCTTATACCATGAAGGCGGTTTGTAAATGGTATGGTCACCATCGATGTCAGGCAAACCGAACACATCGGTCATATCCGTACTTTCGGACACCTGAATCGTACATAAAGGAAGATTGACGATATCCCGAGCAAAATGGGCAGCCACAGTAGACTTACCGATACCCGTCTCGCCCTCCATAAGGACTGCTGTACCCGGGCCGCAAACTTCCATCAAATCATAAAACTGAGCGAACGATATGCCGTCCCTGCCGGCGATACCGCCTAAATACACTTCACTCATCGGCTATAATTCTCCATAGGTTCTATTAGAAATATAGCAAATGAAAAACCCGGCACCGACGGCCGGGTTATTTTTTTCTCATTTTTTGTACTTGATGCGCATAATGAACAGCGCAAGGGTGAACGAAAACGCAACCAAGTAGTTCCCGTAGAGCGGCCACTGCCACACCCCGGTCTGCAGGTTATTCCAGAACACCCCCGCTGCAGACCCGATGTTCCCAATGAACGCCAATATAAAATAACCATAAGTAATTCCGGTCTTCTTCGTCTTGCAAGCATCAATGAACTGCGGCAGTAGGTTGAACGCAAATGCCAGTGCCCCGGCAATACTGAGGACAAAACAGACGATTCCGAGAATGAACATCAACATAGCTATTCCTTCGTGAACGCACTCAGTTTATCAATTACCCAGGCATTGTCCGGCATCCGCCCCTCATACATTTCCGTCAATACGGCAAGCCTTACCTCCCGTCGTACCACGCCGAACGCAGGACCCGGCTTCCATCCGTTATCCAGCATCAGCTGTGAGATATCACCCTCATCGGGGTGCATCGCACCGATGGACTTCACCTTTTCCTCGTGCTTGCGCGAGATAGCAACCCCATCCATCCTTGACTTGATGTATGCGCGGAACACTTCCCAATATGGAGTCTTCATCCCGTCGACCATATCGACGAAATCAAGGGTACCCGCGATATACTTCGGGTAGTACTTCTGGATAAACCGGAATGCCGCCATATCCTCGGTACTGCACTTGAACTTGCGGAACTGAGCAATATCCTCCAGCAGCAACGGGAACAAATATCCGACCTCCCAATGATTGTACTGCAGACGGTTGAACCGGGTATATGCCATGCACCAGTCGATATCCGAACAGATAGACTTTCCGATAGGCCCATCAAGGAACTCCAGCATGCGGCAAAATGGGCGTACCCCGTACTCGGCACACTTGCAGAACTCGTCGTGGATACGCTCCATCGAAATCTTTTCCAGCCGGCCGGCCATGTCATTGGCTACCTGCTTCATATGGGGTTCCATCCGGTAATTAAACCGGGCGGCAAATCGGCAAGCCCTAAGTATGCGCAACGCATCCTCGCCAAACCTTTCAGCGGCATCGCCCACCGTCGCTACGGTACGGACATATATCGAGTCGATACCCATATGGTAGTCGATTACCTTGCACCCGGTATCAAGTCCAAGGGCGTTCATAGTGAAATCCCTACGACGGGAATCCTCCTCGAAAGTTTCCGCCCACTTGACTTCCGACGGATGCCTACCGTCCTCATATGCGCCGTCGCTACGGTACTGGGTAACCTCGAAGTACACCCCGTCATGCTGAACAAGGATAGTCCCATGGGCTTCCCCGTTGTTGCTCGCACAGGTAAAGTGCTTTTGGAGTTCGCCCATAGGCATATTGGTCGCGATATCGACATCATGAAAAGACGGGTCGCCGCACCGATTCATCGTCCAGCGCACAAGGTCCCTTACACACCCGCCGACAAGCATGGCGCTATATCCGTATGACTCAATCCTCTTTGCCAGTTCAATACCCCGCTTGAGCATATCGAACTGCAAAGCCTCCTTAATAACCATCTCTCGCATCTCAATTACCTATAAATGTGTCAAGGTCTTCAGTGTAGCGGCACCAGTCCGGGAACGGCTCCTTCCCGTTAGAGCGCAATATCATTATCTGCTTGGACTTAGGCGGTTCCGGCCACTTGAACACGCAGTCGGTAATGAATACCAGCCCGTCATACTTGTAACGCTCCGGCCCAAGCTTCTGTAGAACGCAGTCAGGGTTCGTCAAACCGCCACCGTAAATAGCCATCTCCGATATCGTCTTCAGCGTACTGAATATCGGACTGCAGACGGCATCCCAATATACCAGGTCGATAGACACCCCATCAAGAGCATTCTCCATCACCGTAAGGCAGTTGGCAAGGACATTACCCTGATACATCGAACCGGACACATCGATACAGCACAGTATCTTCGGTATCTCGTCATAGATGTAGCCCGGGGCAATCATCCCATACTTCAAGTACTTTCGGTTCCTGCGACTCCAAGTGGAAATCGGCTCATCATCCTGCAGGTTGCGCATAAAGTGCTTAAACATCGCCGCGGTATCCACCTTGACACGTGCCGCATTACGCAGCATAATCGGGAGGTTACTGCGGGACTTGTTAAACAAGCCCTTATCCAAGCTTTCCCTTATCTTGGCATTGGTCGCATCCTGGGCAAGTTCATCCTGGTCCCACTTAGCCAAGTCATTGGCCGCGTTGGTCAAGGAGAAGAATCTCGACATACTGGAGAAGTCATCCTTCGGGGCAGATGGGGACCCACTGCCTGAACCCTGCTTGGACGAATCCGGGGCGCCGCTTTCACTTTCGGAACCGCCCTCGCCATCAGTCTCGTCTCCGTCAGTTCCCTCGCCGTCACCGCCGGCACCGTCGCCGGACTTGTTTCCAGCCTGAGAACCGCCATCGGCACCCTCGCCACTAGAACCATCTCCACCCATCCCGGAATCCTGCTGTCCGTTGTCCTGCGGAGTGTCATTCTGTTGCTGCTGCTGGTCTTGGGAATTATTCCCGCTAGGCTGACCGTTTCCACCCTGGCTGTCAGGCTTTCCCGAAGAATCATCATTAGACGACTCGCCGGATTCATCACCGGACTCATCGCCGGAGCCATCCGGAGAACCATCAGCATCGGACTCGCCTTCGCCATCCTTGCTACCTTCCGATTCACCGTTACCACCGGACTCACCCTTTCCGTCCTTTCCATCCTTGCCGGACTCGCCTTCCTTGCTGTCGCTTTCGCCCTTTCCGTCCTGACCTTCCTGGCCCTTGCTTTCAGGAGAACCTTCCTTTGAATCTCCCTTGCCACCTTGACCGCCCTGCTGTTCATTCCCATCAGCCTTCTGGTTATCGGACGGCTTTCCCTTTCCATCCTCTCCCTGCTTGGAATCGCTAGGTTTCTTTCCCTCGGCGGAATCGTCCTGATTAGTCTGAGGGTTTTCTTCCTTTTTCTCGTCCTCGCTTTCCTGAGGCATCTGCTGCTTCATGTCAGCATACTCTTCCTTGAAAATCTTGAACAGCTTTTCAAGGGTGAGGTCAACTTCCGGGTGGAAATCGTGCTTCTTAAGGACTGGCCAGTAGTTCATATATGAGGGGAACAGCTGGTTCAGAATCTCCAAGTTCCTCCCCACGGATATATCGACGACCTTCTTGGCGTATTCGGCTACGACGATATCACTAGCAAGCTTGAGCAGCTCAATCGGTTCCTGCTTTCGCTGGTCACAGTGATGCAATCCTATCTTCAGGCACCCCATATAGATGAGCGACCCGAGTAGCGACTTTTCGAGCCTCAAGGCGACATCCACATTAAACTCCATCACGGCCACCCCGCACTCCACACCAACGCGCAGCAGTACCTCCGGGTCCTCGGTCGGTATGAGCCTCGTCGACAGATACACCGGGAGCATCCCCGGGACTACCCGGGACATAATCATTGCTGACCGGCGCATTGCGGCCCTGGCGGCATCAACTTTGGCGGAATTAATCATCCAAACACTTCCTTATAGGGCATTATAGTATAGTGAACCTTACGGACACCGATACCCGGTCGTCCGCTGGAATAGAATGTCTCGACCTTCACGGCCACCTTCAAGCCCGGGAACTTCTTCTTGTTGTTCCTGGCAATCATCCAAGCCCGTTCAAGCATCGGCTCATAGTCATATTCCCTATACCCGGGGTACACACGAATCTTCTGGAACCAAATCTCCACACCATGCCGTCGGGCGACCTTCCACCCGAACAGCTTCTGCCGTATACGGATAGCAATCGCGTTATGTATCAAAAATCCAAACATAATATATTCTCACAAAAAATGTGGCCACGGTAGCCACATTCAAAGATAGCAAATTGCTATGGCGGACTCACCAAATCATGCCGGTAAACCCGTTCTTTTTAATTGCATCAACGATACTCTGCTTCAAGGTATCGATTTCGCCAACCGACGGTACAGAGTGAAGGTACTTCTCGATAAGCTGTTCGGATGCATCGTTCAAATTACTGATGTGCTTACGGCGCGGACCGTCAAAGTCATCAACAATCGAATCGGAGCATCCTAGCTTCCCGAGACCTTCCTTGATTCCATCGGCGATAGCGTCGGCATCCTTCATCGATGCAGAACGGCCCCTGCCGAAATATTCATCTGCAATACTTTCTGCTGCTTCTCTTACCGAAATCATATAGCCACCTACTTTTCGATTGCGCTGAATACATAGGAACCAACGAAGTCAGCCTTCTTGCGACGGTTATTCTTCCAGTAGATTATCGAGACATCGTTGCTATGCTCACTAGTCTTGAAGTAGCAAGGTCCCGAATAGAAGAAAATCGTGTCGCCGGTGAATGCATTGCGCACGACTACATCCCTGTCAAGTTCAGCATAATCGCTTTCCAGGTTCTTCATCGTCATCGAGCAGGAATTGCATCCGGTCAACGATAACGGAATAGCCATCGAGATAACCGAGCAAACCGTAAATAGTATCTTTTTCATAAAAACTCCTTTTGATATTTCAAATATAGCAATTTTGAAAGAACTACGGGAGTCCCTTAGACAACCGATATATCGTCATCAGGGTAGAAACCGTGTCCAGTTCTTTCGCTATCTTCGCATTTATCTTATCCGAGAGTTCCATTGCGGCCTTGGCGACTTCACGCTTCGTAGCGACTACCCACTTGCCGTCCATAATCGAAATCCCGACTTCAGCGAAAGTTTCATGCTGATTTACACTGTCAAGATTAGGGTCAATCTCAGCAGCAACCCGTACGGTATAGAGCATATGCTGCTTGGTTTCAGGCGGGGTATATTTAAAATGGCCGCCGCCCCACGGATAGCTACACTTAGTCACCTCGATAACTTGATACAAGTTCCCGTGCGCAGTATTCCGTATCCACCTACCGGAAAACCGATGATTAGCTTCCTTGACCCACGCTTCGCAATTCTTGTTTTTCTCGGAGTCTTCCTTATCGGCTTCCGCTATTGCCTTGTCAAAACCATATTCATCTTCAGACGCCATATTGCCTCCTACACATCCAATAGGTATACGGATTCTTTCCGACATATCGCAAAAAGATTCCGTTCTTCCGGATGACCCACAGGGTTGCACAATAGCCGTACTTTCTTGCTCTGGTCGGGACTCGACCAAGTAGTGTCCCGTTGCGAATGGGTATGCCCGCACAACCATATTGTGCCATTGTCAAGCATCTCAAGATACTTGGCCGCATTGAAGTAGAACATCGCTGATACCGGGTCATTGGCATACTGCTCGGCAACCCCAATCTGGTCGGGGCAGAAATGGGTCATCACTATCCGCGGACGCTTCTCGCATACCGCGGCGAGCTTCTCCATCTCGTGGTCAAATATAGTAGCTATATTCTGTGAAAAGTAGTTCCAGTGACGCCCGTCATGCCACCCGTTCTTCCAATAGGAGGCCGGGTTAAACGGCTTCTTTCCCTTTACCGGATTAGGCACCTTGTAGCGCAAGTCGGTCATTCCCATAGTACCACCAACGAGACCGTCGGGGCTAACCGTGCCATCAAGGATGTGGATATTCGGGTAGTTGCTGATTGCATTCTTGACAAAGTAAATGCGCTGCTCGGAAGTCTTGAAACGCTCGGGCGGGAACATCCGCTTCACCACCAGCTCGTGGTTCCCAAATACATAGTACACCTGGGAATACTTTTCAGATATGAACTTCAGGAAGTTCACCTGCAGCATCTCGTATTCGGCGATGTCCCCCGCGATGCACACGGCATCGGCCGGGGTAAACATCTTCTCGTATATCCGCTCGAACTCACCACGGAGAGTCTTCGGGTTGTCGGACAGCACTGTATACCCTTCGAGATGAAGGTCGGATATCATCAGAATCTTCATCAAGCTTCCGCCTTATGTACCGGGAGGTCAGTATAATTGATTTTCGGCTGAATAGTACAGATAGCCTTTCCCGGAACAGCAAAAATAGAAGAATCCGTCTTGGAATCGACCGCGGCATCGATATCAATTACCCACCCATCGCAAGGCATCTTGAGTTCACGGGATTCGTGGGATTCCATGTCAATGATACGCGCAAAGGTTTCGCCCTTCCTGAACAGTTCAGCGGACATATCGCCCACAAAAACCCGCTCATCAAACTCGGCAATCCCATACCCGCCGCAGTTGTATATTTCACGGGTAGCCTTTTCATACGGGATGGGTTCGCACGGAAGACCTTTTATTTCTGCGGCCGTTGTCGTATTGAACGCACCAAGGAGATTAATCAAGAACGCTCTCTGGGAAGCAATCACTTTACCATGGAAAGGCCCGATGGTCATCCCATTAAGTTCCACGGTAAACCCAAGCTTATTCATTCTGAACGCATACTGCTTCAGCGTTCCCGGATTGCTCTTGTTGGCAACATAGTACTGAATGCCGTGAGCCAAGCAGAACCTGACGATATTGGCCGCATACTCGTTATTGTCGATAACAACCATATTGGAACAGCTTGGGGAATTGTGCACATCGACAACAATATCAGATTTAGAAATCACCGGTACAATTCCGTCCCGCATATCCTCTGGAGAAGGAAAGTCCTTATCGGTCAGTACATTGAATACCCGGTTCATATCGGTTACCGGCTTATTGTCGACTGGTACAAAATCGCGAACCGACCGCAATAACCCATTCCGGTTAACTCCAAGTAAATACGACACATCGATATCAGACCAAATGCCGGAACTTACCACTCCTATCGAAGCAAGTACCGCGTTCTGTTCATTTCCATGCATACCACTTACAAGAAGTACCTGCTGATTCCTTTTCCCGGTTTCGGCAAATGCTTGGGCTTGTTTTATCTCGTCATCATGATTAACCAGTGGTCCACCCATATATACATTAGGCTTATTACTCATAAATTCCTCATCATTTATCTTTAGCAAATATAGCAAAAGCGCCGCGCATTTCTGCACGGTGCCTTAGAAAAAGCGGGTATCCGATTCGAACGGATGGACGCGCTCACGCACGTCGGCGGTTTTCAAGACCGCTCCCTTATAACCACTCGGGCAACCCGCCGGTAAACCCCTAGTAATCCCTCCTGGCCATCTCGGCCAACTTCTCGGTCCATTCGCGCTCGCGCTTGATTTTCTTTGCATCGATTCCGCAAACGCGGGCAAATGTCTTCACCGCCTTGGCCTGCTTGGCCCAGCGTTCCTGACGCTGTTCGTCGGTTTCAAGCACAAAATCACGCCTCTTCTTTGCCATATGCAATACCTCTAGTTATTCTATGAGGTAATCTAGTGCATATCGGGCGTAATGTACACAATATTTTCTGGTTTTATGTATTTTTCGAGATATTTCTTGTTGGTGGTCATCGTATTCCACTTGTCCCGGAGAACTTCCTCGCAGACCTTGCGCTCACGCCCCTCCATACGCTGCATAGCGACTTCAGGCGGAATCTCGAACCAATGCACCTTAACGGTGATATCGGGCGGGCATCGGTCGATGTAGTCCCTCCAATCGGCAACATGGACATTGGTAGCGTCTATGATGACATCGTGGTCCTTTATAAGATGGCGGAGCCTGCCACGGATTGTGCAAATCACCTTGTAATTCTGGGCTTCGTTATACTCTTCGGTACCGCTCAGTTCCGCACGGATTCCGTCGCTAGAAATTATGACGGCCCCGGTATCTTCGGCAAGCTTCTTAGCATATGTACTCTTTCCTGATGCCGGTATGCCGACCATGATATGCAAAACAGACATATTCCTACCTAAAATCGTTATCCATCAGGAAATTATATCAAAAAGTGCCCGTCCCGTCCACCTTCATCGGAAACCTTTGGGCCTTGCGCATTGACCAGGGCGCCAGTATACCGTCAACAGTCCATAAAACGGTACCTTAGCTAGGCACAAAATAAAAACCGGATGGGAATGGTTACCCATATTGCCGGCGGTGATTGGCGCGTCATCCGTTATTCGACAAAACTTCATTGCGCCCTCGTGCCGCCAGTGTTCTAAGCACTTGGTCTTTAGCCATAGCTCATTTAAACTACCGGGTCGAATTCTATAAACATCAAGTATGTTCCATCACTCTTACAAAAAAGACCACGCACAGGAACAGTACCTCGGTACCTTACTTGATGCAAAACTCTATACCGATGCCCTCGGGTTTTCCGATGTCAGGCGCAACGATGACGCCGCCACTCAGAAACTTGGCATCGACATATCCTTCTCACACAAAAACAAAAACTACAAGTGTGACGAAAAGGCTGCGACTTCTTATGGTGTCGATTCCTGTACGGGAGAAGGACACGCCCTCCGGACATACAGCTTCGAACTATTTACCACCCACTCCCCAGATGATACCGAAGGGAAACCCGGGTGGTTCCTCAATCCCGACATCCTTACCGATTCCTATATGCTCGTATGGATTGACCGCTTCCGGTCTCAACCCGAGTGGTACCCGGAGGAAATCCAGTATGCCCTCGTGAACAAGCTACGGATGATGTCCGAACTTGCCAAGAGCGGGCTGACCGCGGAGAAAATCTCCGAGCGCTGCGAAAAGATAAAGGAATGCTGGGCCGAAAACGGCTACCAGGCAAGACGGGAAGATGCCGTCCGCAACGGCGGCACTACGAGATTCCACGGGAAAATCCTGCTGAGGAACTTCGATGATTACGGCCCGTATTTCGCGGCAAGCACCACGAAGGGACAGTTCCATATCAACCTCGTAGTCCCCCGGGATATGCTCCGGAGAATCTCGGTTGCGAACGGAACGATTAAACTATAGCGCCAACCGGATTTGAACCGGTGTTTAAGCCTTGAGAGGGCCTTGTCCTTGGCCACTAGACGATAGCGCCATAAGCTAAAATAGACCCCGGCGACACACAAGGACATAAAACATGAGTCTTTCTCAGTTCTTCGGGAAACCGCCGGGAATCTCCCAAAATCCACTCCGGATGACGGGCTCGAACCGCCGACAACCTGATTACAAATCAGGTGCTCTACCAGCTGAGCTAATCCGGAAAGTTAGAGGAGGCGGCTAGATTCGAACTAGCGAGGGCTTTTACACCCTGCCCCCTTAGCAAGGGGGTGCTTTCGGCCAACTCAGCCACGCCTCCGTAAAAAATACTACTCTTTTAATTCATAAAAATACTCAATCAATTGCTTACTTATTCCATCTTTAGGCTTTATTCTTAAAGTAATAAACCCATTGCTTCTTGCATCAGAATCCTTATCAATATCTTTTTGAATATCTCTATGCCACCGTTCGCCATCCACTTCAATAAATAATTTGATGCTAGGTATATAAAAATCAATATATCGATTAAACTTATTAGACCTATAATGAAAATTATGTATAGGATGAAACCCATAATCATTGAGCCATTCATAAGTAATAAGTTCTGGGTAAGTCATTTTAGTTCGATTACCCGCCAATTTATGATTAGGATGACATTCGGGATGCTCTTGATAAAATTGTTTCTTTCGTTCACTTTGTTGCTTACGCCGTTCATCTGTCCATACTATATGTGACCACCCCGCCTTAACCTTTCCGCCCATTATATTAGCTTTTATAGTTGCCGATATTTGAGCTAATATTGGATGAGTATCCTTGGTTAAACCATAATTCCAAGCATGTAATTTTAATCCATTCGATATTTTTCTTTTCGATATTTTTCTTTCTCCAGCGTGTGCATCTTTATAATGTTTTTCCTTTTCACGCCGTGTCCTAAACACTAAAGGACATTGACTACACTTCCACCCACCTTTTGCCTTAAACCAAGTGCGCCCAGTATTTACTAAATTTAAGCTGCGCTTAGTATTTTGCTTAGCAATATATGATTTGCAACACTTAAGCGAACAAAACCGACCGGAACCATATGTTCCATCATGACTGCATCCGCAGTTCTCACATATTAAATTCATCTTGTTTTACCGTTATAAAGGAATCTCCTAATTCCTGTTGGTAAAACAAGTTTATATCACAAAGCACTTCAGAAGGGTTAGACAATACGATGAATTAATATTGCCAAAAGGTAGGAGCCTTCTGTCCCCTTTAGTATCCCGGGCGCGACTCGAACGCGCAACCTTCTCCTTAGGAGGGAGACGCTCTGTCCAAGTTGAGCTACCGGAACATCATAACATCAAACGCGCGGGGTCAGTAAGATTCCCTTGACAATGCATTGCCTCAGTAAATCAACGCTTCTGACACGCTGTCCTGCCCTATCCCTAGCAGTACCTGGAGGGATTCAGAAAATTCAATGTAGTAGTTCCGCCAGGGCTCGAACCTGGGACCTCCTCGTTCGTAGCGAGACGCTCTAATCCAACTGAGCTACGGAACCGGAATGGGTTGTTTCCCTTGAAATCCTGTTAACGTCCATCCAAGAAATTCAACCCAGGAATCTCCCGGAGCCACCCGGGTATGCACAATAATGTACTCACGGCTGCCAGATTACCTTTGACGCCGGACCCCGTATATCTGCAAAAGATGAGAACTAAAAATAAGAGGTTTCGTCTAAGACGAAAAAGGAAGTCATCCATGCAATTACCCGGAAGTCGTAGTAAAACAGACATTTTACGCCCGGGTGCCTGTCATACCCCTGATATTTCCCGTATAGCTATACGGGCTTTCTCAATGCAGACTCACAGTAATCTCGTGTCAAGAAGTAGGAAAACCCCACGAGAAAACCACTCGTCTACACGGCAATCTTGCTTAAATACGCCCGATAGAGTTTAACAGGACACTCGTTACTCGCCTACCGGTTGTGGACTGAACTATCTCCCCGACCTTTACTGTGCCTCACAAGGATAACTTCCACTTGGTCTAAAACCAAGTGTTCTCCCCACTAACGTACTGCGTATTCAAATTCTTTCATGGACCGGCTTGGACTTGAACCAAGGACCGGCGGGTTATGAGTCCGCTGCTCTAACCAACTGAGCTACCGGTCCGAATACTCTAATAGTGGACAGGGCTGGACTTGAACCAACGACATGGCGGCATTCACTACCGCTGCTCTACCAACTGAGCTACCCGCCCGGGTAAGGCAAGAAACGCCATAACTTGCCTCTTTGACCAGCATCAATCGCACCGCATTACGGTTTTAGCCATCGCGCTATATAGCCAGTCTTTTCATTCCTTTTAAGGCCAAATTACAAAAGGAACACAAGCGCTTTTTAAACATAGTCCGGGTATTAACGCCCGGTTATCGTTTTACCTTCGCGTGACCACTTCGATGACCACGCGCGAACCCTCCGCCCGAAAGGCAGGGGAGAAAAGCTCTAAAAATAACAAGGGGCTAGATACCTGTCACCCCAAGAAACTCCACGCGCCAACATTCAGGCATCTCGATGACGCGCAAGCTATTCTATCTCCACAGTTACTCCGGAAGCCAGGCTCGAACTAGCGACCCGCTGCTTACGATGCAGACGCTCTACCAACTGAGCTATTCCGGAAAACCGTCCCACTGCAACAGCCTCTCAACTGTTTCTCCCGCAGCCAGTGGGTACCGCCGCGCCGTGGCGCCTCTATTGCACAGTTACCTCGTCACCTCAGTCGTGGCGTCAATATCGCCGTCAGAACCTGGAGGGGCATCGTGACCCTGGCTGGAAGGTGCGTTTGGCCTACTGTGCATAAAGTGGGAGTCCCCGTCTATCCAATGAAGACACTCAAGCGGGATGCCCTGCCACTCACCGCCGCGTATTGGTGATGCGGCAGGACATCCCTTAAGAAGCTACCCGGGAGAGTCTGAAGACCCGGTTAGCAAAAATCAAATTCAATCGTAGTGTCCCGAACAGGGCTCGAACCTGTGACCTCAGCCTTCGGAGGGCTGCACTCTGAGTCCAACTGAGCTACCGGGACAAGATAGGACAGAACGCCGGGAAGTAAAATTCATCCAATTGAGTTTAAAGGAACTTCCTATGTGGCCACTGTCCAAAAATCATAGCACCCGGAATCGCCTACCATATTTCCTCCTCTAGCTGTCCCAATTTCCGTGCTTTTGGCATGGAGAGGACCGCCCGGACTCGAACCGTACTTAACAATAAGGCACTACTTAATGCAGATACCCGGACCTGTATGAGCCAGTCGGAACAAAATTTTAACAGAGTTGTACAGGTCCGGGAAATTGAGAGCCGACACGGGTTGTAAACTTTGCAAGTGAGAAGAAAGGAACAACCTATATGTATCGGCAAACTTCAAACGATACCGCTCGCTGCAGAAAGCCAAACAAAAGGAGGTCAAGACAAGGAGATGCGAAAACCTCGCCATGATTATCCAAAAGAACAGAAAGCGGTATCGCTTAGCGAAGCCAACCGGACTTGAACCGGTAACCTCCGGCGTGACAGGCCGGTGCTCTAACCAAATTGAGCTATGACTCCTTCCAAAATAAGTTTTCCCCGGGGATTATCCATGGCCCGGGCCATGAACACTGTAGGCGATTCCGAGGAGCCGCCGTGGGTGTATTTGGGTGTTTGGGTTTCGTAGCGGGGGCGGGACTCGAACGCCGCGACCTTCGGGTTATGGGCCCGACAAGCTACCAACTGCTCCACCCCGCGATAATAAAAAGGCTTGCCAGCTACAAGATGACTGGAATCGAACCAGTGACCCTGGGATAGTTCCTCCCTCGCTCTACCTCGCTGAGCTACACCGTTCGCTGGCTAATGGATGCAATGCGCGCGCTTTTGCCGTCTTCTATCAAGACTACAAATGGACGCGTAGCTCACGCACATTTGACCATCAAGTAAAGACGGGCAAACTGCATCCAAACACTAGGCGGACGCTGGACTACTTGGAGTAAGTTCGATACAACCAAAAGGAGACGGATGCAAAAACAGCCAGGATAAAAGGCAAAAACATCCGTATTGGTTCCAAGTAGGCCAGCATCACGCCGGTTTTAATTCCCCTACCGCCCTGAGCAGGCGATATCTCGCGGCTGCGACCCCGCGCGTGTTCACGATTCCACTAAGGGTATCCTGCAATGCACATTCGGCACTGCTTCGTCCGGCATCCGGCCGAAACGGTGGAGTTTCGTAAAGCTCCCAAAATGCCACCTGAATAATTCAGGCACGGGGATATCGTACCCAACGCCATATTTAACCTGAATATGGAAGGCATCGCAGCCATCTTGTCAAACTTCTCGGGAACCTCGGTGGATTCCCCGCTGACTCAAATATAGCAAATTTTCAAACCCTGTCAACTCGTTTCCGTAAGTTTTCTTTAGGATTTCCGGGAGGTTCCCGTGAGATGCCATATCTCGTCCTGATATTACAAATATAGCAAAAACCTTGATTCCCAGAGGGATATTTTTGCCAAAAAGTTTCGAGGTGTGTCCTGGAATAGTGTTACTACTTTACACAATAAAAATAGTTTCACCCATTATACCACATTCGAATAATTACTTAGGTGTTTATATTTCTCTTAGTGGAAATATATTCACCAGTATCTATATATAAATAGTTACATTCTTGTAGATTTTGAATCTATGGTGTTAATACCTTTCGTAATGAGGGTATCTTCACCTACAATTTAACCATTGTGATATATAGACTTAGGTATTAATACCTTTCGCAAGGAGGGTATCTTCACCACATATTCGCCGCGTTCGTTCAGGGGAACAGGTGTTAATACCTTTCGTAATGAGAGTATCTTCACCAACAAATATATCGATATCGACGCGTCTTCGGTGTTAATACCTTTCGTAATGCAGGTATCTTCACCATGCGGGAAACTATTTCACTCCTCTAATTTGGTGTTAATACCTTTCACAATGAAGGTATCTTCACCCTCAAGGAAGCGTTCGAGACGGGCGACCTAGGTGTTAATACCTTTCACAATGAAGGTATCTTCACCGTTCAACCGCAGACAGCTCAAGAAGTACCAGGTGTTAATACCTTTCACAATGAAGGTATCTTCACCTCACGGGCGCATGATTTACATCGTTTGTGGTGTTAATACCTTTCACAATGAAGGTATCTTCACCCTTTTGCTAGTTGTGAAAGTAGGGCTACCTGGTGTTAATACCTTTCACAATGAAGGTATCTTCACCGTCCGTGGACGACTTCGTGAACCCCTACTAGGTGTTAATACCTTTCACAATGAAGGTATCTTCACCGTCCGTGGACGACTTC
>Ga0310691_10004214_pt1 | contig 16385 bp, 13 predicted proteins | sample 176DNAGHGlowgp2_FD_203887 | JGI IMG/M metagenome (GOLD analysis project Ga0310691, IMG submission 203887) | Sheep rumen microbial communities from Palmerston North, Manawatu-Wanganui, New Zealand - 1766 DNA GHGlow gp2 (v2) (version 2) | ecosystem: Host-associated > Mammals > Digestive system >...
CGAGAAGGCCATGGACCCCTGGGTGCCGATGATGAGGATACGGTCGGTGCGTGCGGACTCATGGGCAACGAAGCTCCACGAGCCGCTCCCCGTCATGCCGTTTTCAAAGCGGAAGATGGCACTCACCGAGTCCTCGGCAGAATAGAGATGAGCTCGGTTGGCTGTCATTCCCCGTGCTTCGAGTATGACACCGAAGATGTGCTGCAGCAGGTCGAGTTGATGCGGGGCAAGGTCATAGAAATAGCCCCCGCCACTGATGTCCGGCTGCAGGCGCCACGGCAAATTCTCAGGATGGGCATAGTCCAGGTCGCGCGGAGGAACGGCGAAGCGCACCTGTACGCTGACAGCCTCACCAATGACGCCCTTCTCTACGATGTCCTTCACACGCTGGAAGTAAGGCAGGTAGCGACGATAATAAGCCACGAAGCAGGGCATGCCCGTTTGCTCGCTGACATAGTTGATGCGGGCACAGTCGTCGTAGGTTGAGGCCAGCGGTTTTTCCACATAGACGGGCTTGCCTGCCTTCATGGCCATGATGGCAAAGGTGGCGTGGCTCGACGGGGGCGTAGCCACATAGATGGCGTTCACCTCTGGGTCGTCAATGAGTTGCTGCGCATCAGTATACCACCGTGGCACACCATGGCGCTCAGCATACGAGCGGGCCTTCTCCTTCGTGCGGCTCATCACCGCCACCACGCTGCTGCCCTCCACCTCGCTAAAGGCGGGGCCGCTTTTCAGCTCGCACACCTCACCACAACCTATGAAGCCCCATTTAAGATGTTTCATGTAAAATTGAGATAATGAGATATTGAGATAATGAGATATTGTGAAGGTTTCGCCCTCTTTCAATAGAGGAATCCCAACAGCCACAGGGGAATCTGGTTTTCCTTGCCTATCTCGGTGTTATAGCGCACATAGTACACGTCGGGTGTATACCTTACCTTGTTGTTGGTGGCATCACAGACACGGAACTTCAGGCTGCCGTCCACCAGATAGGTCGTCTCGCCACCCGACTGGTTCACCTTGTGGTCCTTCCATAGTGAGTTGACGAAGAAGGTCTCCATGGCCGTCTGCTTCTCCACATGGATGGGATAGATGGCATAGAGCAGGTTGCTGTTGTGCAACATCACCTTCGAGGGCTTCTTGGGAAACTCCTCTCCATAAGGGTAAATCATGTTCAGCAGGCGGGCATCGGTGAGATACTTGATATAGTTCATCACCGTGGCACGCGATGTCTCAATGTCCTTGGCCAGATTGCTCACGTTAGGCGCCTTAGGCCCACCTTCTGCCAGCTGGTAGAACAACTTCTTTATCTTGGTCAGGTACTTCAACTCAATCTGCTTGATAAGCAGGATGTCCACCTCGGTCATCATGTTCATCGTCTTCAACAGGTTCTCGCTGTAGTTGCGGTGTTCCTGGAAGAAGGGGTAGAATCCATGGTGGATGTAGTCCTGAAAATAGCGGCGTGGCGATACCTTTGGCAGAATCTGCTTCACGATGTGCTCATGGCCGCTCAGTATTTCCTCCAGACAATATGGTCTGAAGTCATTTCCCGTCAGCAAGTTGATGAACTCGCGAAAAGAGAAGCCTCTAAGGTTGTACGACTTCACAATGCCATTCAGCTCTGGGTTCTCGTCCTTCAGCCGCATCACACTGCTGCCGGTAAACACTATCTTCAACCCAGGATAAAGGTCATAGCACTTGCGCAGCTCATGCGACCAGTTTTCCTGCTTGAACACCTGGTCGATGAGCAGAACGCGCCCACCCTTGTAATAGAATTCGCCTGCAAAGTCAGCAATGCCACGTCCTTGAAAGTAGAAGTTATTCATGTTGATATACAGACTCTGCCTGTCATCCACTCCAAAGTGCTCTTTGGCATACTGCAGCAAGAAGGTGGTCTTGCCGATGCCACGGGTGCCTTTGATTCCTATCATACGGTCGTTCCAGTCTATCTCGTCCATCAAGGTACGCCGCACGGGTGCTTTGACATGCTCCAGAAGGTACATGTGCGTCCGGTAGAACGGCTCCATAACATTCTCTTGTCTCTTTTGCGTGTCGTAAACCATAGTTTGTTCCATCAAGATGCAAAAGTACGAAATATTTCCTAATTTGCAAAGCAGAGTTTGCAAAATCTTACTAAATAGAGTCTTTTTTCCACTCAGAGGGCAGCTTGGCAGACAAAGCCCATAGTCCGAGGAAGGTGAGCAGGCCATTGAGCAGCAGCAGCTCGTAGCCGAAGCGATAGCCTGAGGTGCTGGCACAAATCACGGAAAGTAGCCAGCACAGCACAGGTGACGAAATACATATATATGGCACCAGCCTATCATGCACACGCCGACGGGTGAACAGACCGAATGCGAACAGTCCGAGCAGGGGACCATAGGTGTATGACACAATGGTATAGATGGCATCGATGAGCGACGAGGAGCCGACGGCACGTATGACGAGAATGCAGGCCACCAGCAGCAGGCACATGGTGGCATGTACGCGACGGCGTAGGCGCTCGTCAGCAGTACGCTGGCGAATGTCGATGCAATAGCTGGTGGTGAGTGCGGTAAGTGCCGAGTCGGCCGACGAAAACGACGCTGCCACCACACCGAGGGTGAACAGGGCCAGCACTGCTGTCGAACCAGACGTCTGCACGAACATCGGCAGCAGCATGTCGCCTTGTGCAGGGAGGGGCATGCCCTGGCTGCTGAACAGTTGGGCCAGCAGTATGCCGAGGGTCAGAAAAAGCAGATTGGCAGGTACGAAGGCCACGCCATAGCAGCACATGTTACGTTGAGCCTCGCTCAAAGTGCGACACGTCAGGTTCTTCTGCATCATGTCCTGGTCCAGACCGGTCATCACCACGACGATGAAGGCGCCGCTGAGCAGTTGTTTCCAGAAGTTGAGCGGACTCATCCAGTCGTCGGTGAAAAAGATGCGGCTTCGCTCATCGGCAGCCACGGCACTGATGGCATCGGCTATTGAGAGGTCCATGCGTTGAATGACCATCCAGATGATGAGCAGCAGGGCGGAGAATAGACAGAGCGTCTGCAACGAGTCAGTGAACACCAGGGTGCGCACGCCGCCACGATGCGAATAGAGCCAGATGAGCAGTACCATGGCGCTGACGGTAACGACGAAGGGCACACCGAGACTGTCCATGACAAACTGCTGAACGATGAGGCAGGCCACATAGAACTTCACGGCCGTGCCAATCATCTTCGACAGCAGGAAGAAACCAGCACCTGAGAGATAGGACCGTTGCCCAAGCCTATCGCCCAGGTAGGTGTAGATAGAGGTAAGATTCAGCTTGTAGTATACTGGCAGCAGCACGAAGGCCACTACCACATAGCCAATGATGAAGCCCAGACAGAGCTGCAGGTAGGCCATGTCCTGTGTCAGCACCATGCCCGGCACCGACACGAAAGTAACGCCTGAAATGGAGGCCCCCACCATGCCGAAGGCCACCATGTACCACGGAGAGCGACGCTCTCCGCGAAAGAAGGTGTCGTTGTTGGCACGGCGCGACGTCCACCGGCTTAGGGCAAAGAGTGCGACGAAGTAGATGAGCAGCAGTGCCATGCCCGTCAGAACTCAGTGAACGACAGGGGCATGAGCTGCTGGATGCCATCCATGACATAGACACAGCGTTTGCCATAGAGCAGCAGGCGCATCGGATGGTGATGCCTCGTCTCAGTCTCGATGATGACCTGGCGGCAGGTGCCACAGGGCGACACTGGGTCATTTGTCAGTTGGCCCGTGGTGTCGCGGGCGGCTATGGCCAGCATGACAGGCACGGCCTGGGGCTTGGCGGCACCAGCGGCAAAGATGGCCGACCGCTCGGCACACAAGCCAGCGGGAAAAGCTGCATTCTCCTGGTTACAGCCTGGCACCGTCGTACCATCGTCAAGCAGCAGCGCAGCACCCACATGGAAATGGGAATAAGGTGCATACGAGTTCTCAGTAGAGGCAATAGCCTGATGCACCAGCTCCTGCTCTTGGGCCGTCAGCTCCTCCATCTGACATTCATAGATGGACGGATGAATTGGTAACTCTTTCATAGTTTGGTTTTTAGGTATTGTCCGGTAATGCTTTCCTTGCAGTCAGCAACCTCTTCGGGCGTGCCGGCGCAGACCAGCGCGCCACCCTTGTCACCGCCGTCGGGTCCCAGGTCAATGACGTGGTCGGCCTGGCAGATGACGTCGAGGTTGTGCTCTATAATCAATATGGTATGGCCGCGCGCGATGAGGGCATTCATCGAGCTCAACAAGCGGCGAATGTCGTGGAAATGCAGGCCTGTGGTAGGCTCATCAAAAATGAACAGCGTAGGGTCTTGCCGTTCCTGCCCTATGAAGTAGGCCAGTTTCACACGCTGGTTCTCGCCGCCTGAGAGGGTCGACGAGTTCTGGCCAAGCTTGATATAGCCCAGGCCAACGTCAGCGAGGGTCTTCAGGCGCTTGACGATTTGAGGCTGCTCACCACTAAAGAACTCAATGGCCTCGTTGATGGTCATGTTCAGCACATCGTCGATGTTCTTCCCCTTGTAGCGCACGTCCAGTATGTCACGCTTGAAGCGATGCCCATGACAAGCTTCACACTCCAGCACCAGGTCGGCCATGAACTGCATCTCTACAGTGATGGTTCCGGCGCCCTTGCACTCATCGCATCGGCCTCCGTCGGTATTGAACGAGAAGAACTGGCTGGTGAACCCCATCTGCTGAGCCAGGGGCTGCTCAGCAAAGAGGTCACGGATGGCATCGTAAGCCTTGACATAAGTGGCGGGGTTTGAGCGTGTCGACTTGCCGATAGGGTTCTGGTCAACAAACTCCACCCGCTGTATGGCGTCCACGTCGCCAGCCAGGCCGTTGTATTCGCCGGGCGGGTCGAACACCTCACCCAGATGTCGTTTCAGTGCAGGATAGAGGATGCCTTTGATGAGCGACGATTTGCCTGAGCCGCTGACCCCAGTGACGACAGTCATAACATTCAGCGGAATCCTGACATCAATGCCGCGTAAGTTGTTCATGCGTGCACCCTTCACCTCAATGAAGCGGTTCCAAGGGCGGCGAGCCCCAGCACCCTTCCCTGGTATATCGAGTTTATCCAGTCCCATGAGGTACCGGATGGTGTAGGAGCGTGAGGACAAAGCAGCCCCATCAGTGGCAGCACTCAAGCTTTGTCCGCTTGCTACCAAAGGGACGCAAGAGGGGGAAACTGTGACATTCTTAAGGTCTTGGAGGCTTGGAACCGGTCCTTGATACACGATTTCCCCGCCCAACCGGCCGGCGTCAGGCCCTACATCGATAAGGTAGTCGGCAGCACGCATGATTTCCTCGTCATGCTCCACCACCACCACGGTGTTACCCAGCGCCTGCAGTTCCTTCAGCACATGGATGAGACGGGCGGTGTCGCGCGAATGAAGACCAATGCTCGGTTCATCGAGGATGTAGAGCGAGCCCACCAGACTGCTACCTAACGATGTGCAGAGGTTGATGCGCTGGCTCTCGCCACCTGAGAGACTATTCGACAGACGGTTGAGCGTCAGATACCCAAGTCCCACATCCAGAAGGAATTGCAGTCGGTTGTTAATCTCTGTCAGCAACCGTTTGCCCACCGTGGCGTCATGCTCCGACAGCTGTAGCTGGGCAAACCATTCCTTCAGCCGCACCACTGGCATCTGCACCAGGTCGGTAATGCTACGTCCGCCAATCTTCACATAGTCAGCCTGGGGCTTCAGCCGCGTGCCGTGACACTTAGGGCAAGTGGTCTTACCCCTGTAGCGGCTCATCATCACACGATATTGAATCTTGTACTGGTTGTCCTTCACCATCTGGAAGAAGCTGTCTATGCAGGGTTTCTCCTTCTTTCTGCGGTCTGACGGCAGACCGTGCCACAGCCAGTCTTTCTGCTGCTGCGTCAGGTTGTAGTAAGGCTCGAAGATTGGGAAGTCATCGATGGCGGCATGCTGTATGAACCAGTTCTTCCATTCGCTCATCTTCTCGCCATGCCAGGGCACCACACAGCCATCGTACACCGACAGCGATGTGTTGGGTATGACCAGGTGCTCATCAATGCCGATGACCTGTCCGAAGCCCTGGCACTCAGGACATGCCCCCACGGGCGAGTTGAACGAGAAGGTCTGGTCGGTGGGTTCCTCGAAGGTCATACCGTCAGCCTCGAAGCGCGTGCTGAAGTCATAGCTGAGTCCCGACGGCATCACCATCAGGCGCAGTTGGCCCTGCCCCTCGTAGAAGGCAGTCTCAGCCGAGTCTACCAGACGGTCGATGGTCTCCTTGTCGTCAGCGGCTGACAGGCGGTCGATGACGATGAAGAGTGGGGCGTCGTTGGGCTGCGACTTCGCCTCCAGCCAGTCGTCTATCCTCACTATCTCACCTTCTGCGAAGATGCGGCTGTAGCCCTGCAGCAGGCAGGCTTTCAGCTGCTGTTCGACCGTGCGTCCTTCAGGAACGATGAGCGGTGCCATGAGGATGAACTTCGTTCCTTTCGAAAACTCAAGCATCTTCCTTACCACGTCCTCGGTGCTGTGTTTCTTCACCTCTTCGCCGCTGATGGGCGAGATGGTCCGGCCGATACGGGCAAAGAGCAGACGCAGATAGTCGTAGATTTCCGTCGATGTGCCCACCGTACTGCGCGGGTTACGTGCTATTACCTTCTGCTCAATGGCGATAGCTGGCGGTATGCCACGTATGAAGTCGCACTCGGGCTTGTTCATGCGTCCCAGGAACTGGCGGGCATAACTACTCAGGCTCTCCACGTAGCGACGCTGTCCCTCAGCATAAAGCGTGTCGAAGGCCAGCGACGACTTGCCCGAACCGCTCACGCCCGTGATGACGATGAACTTGCCGTGGGGCAGTCGCACATCCACGTTCTTCAGGTTGTTAACCCGAGCGCCTTTAATTTCTATGTATGAGCCTTCATTGTAATGCATAATTCCTAACTCCTAATTCCTCGCTCGGCTTTGCTCTGCAAAGAACTCCTAACTTCTAATAGACCAAGGCCGCACGGCACACCTCAACGCCACTGTCGGCGTTGGCTATGCGCACGTTATAGCCGCTGTCACCGACCGCCTCGCTATAGAACGCCAGGTGGTCGCCGCCGTGGGCCTCGGCTACGTATGCTATCTCGAAGCGCCTTAGTTGGTGTTCGCGGTAGAAGTCGATGGGCCACAGGTCGAGGATGTGTTCGATGTATTTCACTGAGTTGATGTGGCCGTTGATGTCCACGTCGTTATAGTGTGTTTCGATGGTGCGCACCAGCGGGGCATCGTTGCCCATCTTCACGCGGCCTCCCTTCTGTATGGGGCACTCCTTGTCGGTCACTATCCAGTTGTTGATGGCACCGTTGTCGATGGCAAAGATGTCGGTGGGCTGCCGTGTGGAGGTGTCAATCATCGCCCAGATGCTGCGCCCGTAGCCATACACCTTGGTACCGTCGGGCGAAACGATGCGGAAGTTGCGCGAGGTGAAATAGCGCATGGCGCTCTCCACCCATGTCTCAACCACGAAGCGGGTGTACTGTTCAGGCATCTCGTCCATCTCAATGGCCAGGCGTGAGAGCACCCACGAGCGTTGTATCGACATCAGGTACTTCATGCCAAAGCCACGGTCGGTGCTGTGGAAGTCGGCAGCATTGAGCAGGTGGTTACCCAGATGGCCCATGAACAGCCGTCCCCTGAAGTCGCAGTGGAACGGCTCGGCCATGAATTCATATCGTCCTATCTTATCCATTTTCCTAATATGACTCGCTTTCGTTGGGGAAATCACCGCTCTTCACATCGCTGACATACTGGCCGATGGCGTCGGTCATCACCGTGCCCAGGTCAGCATAGCGGCGCAGGAAGCGTGGCGAGAAGCCCTGCGTCATGCCCAGCATGTCGGCCACGACGAGAATCTGTCCGTCACAGTGGTTGCCAGCGCCGATGCCGATGGTGGGGATGCTGATTTCGCGCGTCACCTGCTCAGCCAGCGCGGCGGGCACCTTCTCGAGCGTCAAGGCGAAGCAACCGGCCTCTGACAACGCCTTGGCATCGCTGAGCAGCTTCTGGGCCTCACGCTCCTCCTTGGCGCGCACAGCATAGCCACCAAACTTGTTGATGCTCTGCGGCGTCAGTCCTAAGTGGGCCATCACAGGTATGCCTGCATCGAGGATAGCCTTCACCGTGTCAAGGATTTCCACGCCACCCTCCATCTTCAGGGCGTCGCAGCCGCTCTCCTTCATGATGCGGATGGCGTTGGTCACGCCGTCGTGCACACCCGTCTGGTAGCTGCCGAAGGGCATGTCGCACACCACGAGAGCACGCTTCACGGCGTTCACCACTGAGCGGGCGTGATAAATCATCTGGTCGACGGTCATAGGCAGCGTCGTGGCGTTGCCCACCATGACGTTGGAGGCCGAGTCGCCGATGAGGATGCCATCGATGCCGGCACGGTCGACGATGCCGGCCGTAGTGAAGTCGTAACTGGTGAGCATTGAAATCTTCTCACCTTTTTGTTTCATCTCAATGAAGCGACGTGTCGTCACCTTGCGCTCGTCGCTGACCAAATATCCTGGCATTGCTTTTTACTTTTTTATATTTAATGTTTTTTATTTACTAATCTCTAAACAATCACCACTCATTTCCAACCGTAGGTAGTCAGCAATCTGCATGTCGCTCAGCGGCTGCACCTTCTCCAGTGGATTGGTAGTGAGCAGTCCCACCACCGTCATGCCGGCGGCCCGTCCGGCGCGCAGGCCGTTGATGCTGTCCTCAAAGACCACGCACTCAGCCGGCGTGAGGCCGAAGCGCTGGGCAGCTTTCAGGTAGCAGTCGGGCGACGGCTTACTCTCGTCGAAATCCTCGCTGGTGAGCACGGCATCGAAGAGTGGTGCGAACTCAGGGTGCTTCACGTAGACGTTCTCCATCTTCTGCCGGTTGCTGCTCGTCACCACAGCCGTCCTGACGCCCTGTTGTCGCAGTCCCGTCACGAAGGGCACGAAGCCCGGCACGTAGTCCAGGCGCATCTGTGCCTCGAAGGCGTTCAGGCGTTCCACCACCTTGGCGCGTTCAGCCACCAGGTCGCCCCCCCACCCCATCTCGAAGATTTGTTCCAGCGTAGAGCCTTTAATCTCGTTCTCCAGCCCAGGGTGCTCCGGATGGTACAGGCGGCACTGCTCGCCCCAGAACACGCTGTACTGCGGCTCAGTGTCGAACACCACGCCGTCGAGGTCGAACAGGGCTGCCTTGAAATGTTTTACTATCATCGTTTCATTCCTTTTCAGCTGCAAAGGTACGAAGAAGCGAGCGAAAAGCAAAAGAAAAACACTTTTTTCTTTTCTTTTCCGAGCGAAAGTACCTTCATAGCAAATCCGACCTGCTCGGTCTTTTGTCCGACCTGGTCGGATTTTTGTCCGAGCTGGTCGGATTTTTCGGACGATTCGTTTCGGGTCATCCCCTATATAAGCATTTTTTCGTTATACAGGGTGTCAGGGTGACAGAACGTCGATAAATAGAGGGGTTGCACCCTGTTTTAGAGGGTGACAAGGGTGACAGGAGGGTGACAATACGCTTTAGCGTTATAACCACATGAGATAATATCATAACTCTGCACTTTGCAGAATTATCTCATGGGGTTAGCGCTGAATTCTCTCGATAATATTCAGCGCAAAACTCGGCTATCTAATCCATTGACGCGTTCTGTGTTCGCAAATGTCTGTCACCCTCCTGTCACCCTTGTCACCCTCAAAAACAGGGTGCACCTACTGTGTTTGTCGGCGTTCTGTCACCCTGACACCCTAAAAACAAATCGACATTGTTCATCGCCTCGTGTTCAACCGCAAAGCGGTCTTACAAAAACAGAATAAAACCAGAAAAACAAAATAAAGCCGGTTTTTGTTGGTTTTATTTTGTTTTCTTTTGTTTTTGGAGGACGCGAAGCGTACAAATACTGTGTTATGAATAATGTAGGCTAAAGAAAAGAAATAAGTATTTTTTCTTTGCGTTTTCCTCGACTTTTCGTAATTTTGCGGCATAAAAGGAAACGACAATGGAACTGATTGAAAAATACTTCCCACAGCTGACGGAGAGGCAGCACGAACAGATAGCGGCGCTTGATGCACTCTACCATGAGTGGAACGAGAAGATAAACGTCATCTCGCGCAAGGACATCGACAACCTCTATCTGCACCATGTGCTGCACTCGATGGCCATCGGACGCATGCTGCACTTCAAGGACGACACTGACATCCTCGACTTCGGCACGGGCGGCGGTTTCCCCGGCATACCGCTGGCCATCCTCTTCCCACGGTGCCACTTCACGCTCATCGATGGCACAGGAAAGAAGATTCGCGTGACACAGGAGGTGGCCCAGGCCATCGGACTGGAGAACTGTACGCCTCTGCACCGTCGCGGCGAGGAGGAGAAGGGTAAGTATGACTTCGTAGTGAGTCGTGCCGTGATGCCCCTGCCCGACCTTGTACGAATGGTTAGGAAGAACATCAAGAAAGAACAGCACAACGCCATGCCTAACGGCATCTTCTGCCTGAAGGGGGGCGACCTGCAAGAAGAGATACGACCCTTCAGACGCAGCGTACAGACAACAGCACTGAGCGAATGGTTCGATGAGGAGTGGTTCAAGGAGAAATACTGTATCTATCTGCCGGTTTGAGTTAGCAATTAGGAGTTATGGAGATTAAGAAATTTGTACTGAACCCCATTCAGGAGAACTGCTATGTGGTGAGTGACGAGACGACAAAGGAGGCTGCCGTCATTGACTGCGGTGCCTTCTACGACCAGGAACGGCAGGCTGTTGTCAGCTATCTGAAGGACAACGGACTGACGCTGCAGCATGCGCTTTGCACACACGCGCACTTCGACCATATCTTCGGACTCGACACGCTGTATGAGACATTCGGCGTGAAACCTCGGCTGCATGCAGCTGACAATGACATCTATGCCCACATGGGCCGACAGGTAGCCAGCATGCTGGGCACGAGCTATGACCACGCGATGCCTCCGCTGGGCGATGCGCTACACGATGGCGACCGCATTGCCATAGGCTCGCTCGAACTGAGGGTGCTGCACACACCCGGACACTCGCCGGGCAGCGTGGTGTTCTACATCGAAGATGAGAAGGTGCTCTTCGCCGGCGACACGCTGTTCCGCATGAGCGTAGGGCGCACCGACCTGGAGGGTGGCTCATGGCAGCAGCTGATGAGCAGTCTGCAACGGGTACTAAAACCGCTACCCGCCGACGTGACGGTCTTCACGGGACATGGTCCTGCCACGAAGATTGGCGATGAGGTGATGATGAATCCCTATTTAAGATGAGAGGTGAGGAGTGAGAGGTGAGAGGTGAGAGGTGAGCAGTGAGAAGTGAGAGGTAAGAGGTAAGTTTTATTATTTTAGATTTTAGACTATGACAGGCGAATATATCCTACACATCGTGGTGGCGGCCCTGCTGGGCGGCGCCATTGGCCTGGAGCGTGAATACCGCTCGAAGGAGGCAGGCTTCCGCACACACTTCCTGGTAGGTCTGGGCAGCGGACTGCTGATGGTGCTGTCGATGCACGGCTTCGACGACTTCATGGGCATACAGGGCATACAACGCGACCCCAGCCGCATGGCAGCACAGGTCATCAGTGGCATGGGCTTCATCGGGGCCGGCTGCATCATCTTCCAGAAAAATGCCGTGAAGGGGCTGACCACAGCAGCAGGTCTGTGGGTGACCTCGGCCATCGGTATGACCGCAGGGGCAGGCATGTATGCGCTGGCGCTTGTCGCAACGGCCCTCGTGCTGATGTGCCTTGAGGGCTCAGACTTCATCCACCACAATATCTTCCACGAGAAGCCCGATAACGCCGAGGAAGAAAATGTCTCTCACCCCTAACCTCTCACCTCTATTATCCGAAGACGAAGCGGAGGGAGCCTACGAGCTGCATGACCAGGACATAGAGCAACAGCAGGGGCGCTGCTGCGGCTATGCCATGGACAAGCGCCTGAAAGACGTCGGTCACTGACAAGAAACGACGGGCCAGCAGTCCGTAGACAGCAGAGAGGAGAATGGTGCCAAAGGACACTATAGGCACCAGCGCCCGGCTGAAGGGCGACGGCCACAGTTGGCCGGTGGCCGAGAGGAGCACGGCCTGCGAGGGGACCGTCAGCCAGAGGACCACCCCCAAATAAACCAAGAAGAGTATGGTGAGCAGAATGACGGTCTGCCGACGGCGATGAGCCGCCAGCGGCGTGCTGAAGAACGACAGCATGCCACTGGCAGAGAGACAGCCCCAGGCCATGGACAGCAGCAACAGCCACACCAGCAGCGGATGCTGCATCATGGACACAAAGCCGCCAAGGAAGAAGCGGATGCCCTCAGACGAGAGCAACGACCGCACGTCCTCGCCCCGCGTGGCCGACAACATCCACGATGCCAGCACAAGTACTAACAGTACCAGCAGCAGCACCAATGCCAGATAGGAGAAGAACTTACTAAACTTCAAATCTCAAATCTTAAATCTCAAATCTCAATTCTCAAATCTCAAACCAAGAGTCACTCCTCGTCGGGCTCCAGGTTGTCAAGGTCAAGGATGTGCAGCTCAAATGCTCTCACCACCAAGCGAGTGGCATTGACGCTGCGTCCATCGGGGAACAGCTTCTGCACCAGCTCGTTCTGGCGTTTCTCCAAGCTCTTCACACCAAAGGGCATGCCACGGAGCTGGGTTATCTGGTCCTTGGTGTAGCCTAAGGCCAGATGACGGAGAAAGCGCTCGTCATACTCGTCAATCTCGTAGTTGACCAGTGCCTCCTGCCTGGCTAACTGCGAACCAATAGTGCGCTTAAACACATCGACAATACGCTTGAGGATGGGTTCGTTGAAGACCAGCTGCTTGCCGGCCATCACTGCCAGCACGTCGCCACGAGTGAGCAACTCGCCAGTCTTCAGGATGATTCCATCGGCCCCGGCATCAAGCACGTCAACCCACAGCTTTTCGTTGAGTATCTCACCAGTAAATATAAGTACGCGCACGTGCGGGTACATTTCTTTAGTTTGTCGACAAATCTCCACGCCGACGGTTGTTGAGCCACCCAGCCCCAGGTCGAGCAGCAAGAGGTCTGGCTGCTGCTGCTTGATGAGCCGCCAGTAAGCCTGCTCGTTGTCAGCCGTGCCAATGACCTCCGCCTCGGGAATGTCGTTGCGTATAATGCCTTGCGTACCTTTCAGCTCTAATGGCACGTCCTCGACAATGATGACTTTGAATCGTTCCATAATTTTGTTTATCGTTGAGTATATAATGGTTATTGTTTATTGGTTATTGTTTCGCCCTGGGCAATGTGATGACTACTACTGTGCCGCCGCCTCGTACCTCGGCCCTGATGGCGCAGCCCCTGCGATTGGTGGCCTCGCCATGGTCGCGCACAATCTGGCGGCACAGCAGATATGGAATATTCTCCACGCCAGCCGGTGTGAAAAGAGTGGCAGTCTTCCGCTCGTCGAGGTGCAAGGCCGGCATAGGCACGGTGCACAATGTGTAGCGCCCGTCTGGGCTGGCCTCGGTGGTCAGCTGCAGTTTCTTCTGTCCTGACTGCTTGCGCAACAGTTCAAAAAGATAGTCAACAAGCACCTTGTCGCCCAGTATGCCATGTTCCAGCCGTTGCAGGTGCAGACGTGTATGTTCAGTCTGCCGTGTAGCTTGAAGGCTGAGAATGCCATACAGCTCACGATAGTAGGCCACCACCTCAGGCAGGGCCTCGGCCTGACCTGCATCGATGAGCTGGCGGATGCGACTGGGATAGTACATCGTCTCGTGCTTGAGGGCCGACAGACAGTTGTCCAGCACGGCATTGCTGACATGCAGGGCCTCCTCCTCCTGACGGCAGCGCGCTATCTCGTCGGTGGTCATCTCCATTTTCTCCTGCTGTTGCTGCTGCCGCTGTGCAGCACGCCCCCAAGCAGCCATCAGCTGCCAAGCCACAGCGGCAAGCACGGCGAGGAAGAGCACCACGAGCAGGATGATAGCCACCTGCTTGTTGGACTGCGACTGCTGCATCTTACGACAGTAGTCGTCGAGGGTGACATCGGCCGACAGTTCTTTGAACAGCTGCGTATAGATGCGGTTGTTATAATGGTAGAGCTGCCACTGGTGCAGTGCCAGGGCTGCCACGGCGCTCTCGTTGCGAATAGTGAGCAGGATGCCGTAGTTCAGCTGGATGCTGTCATGGAGCCAGATAATCTCTGGCGGAGTGGATGACACATCGCCAAGCATACACAGGGTGTCCTCGCCGTTGGGATACTGTTGACGATAGTAGGCATTGAGATGCAGCCGGCAGGAGTCAGCCAGACTGACGGTGCGCCAGTAAGTGCCGTTGACATTTGAAATGAAGGTGGAGTCAGCATAGGCGCTGGCAGCCGTGAGATGGCTGTCGGCCGTGTTGGCCCGCACCGTTCCGCACAGCCCTGTCATGACCATCAGGGTGGCAACGACCCGGGCCACGCCCTTGGGAAGGCGGAAGGAGAAACGGCTGCCCTGGCCTTCACGGCTCTCAGCTGCGATGTGGCACACGCTGAAAATCTTGCTCAGCTTACGATACTTCTCAATGATGCCCTTACAGTTCAGCAGACCAAAGCCATGAGAAAGCTGAGACTTAAGATGAGAACCTGGAGTTTTCTCGTCGACGATGACCTTGCGGTCAAAGACATGCTCCAGCTCGTCAGGAGTCATGCCTATACCAGTGTCGCTGACTGACAGCTCCACATAGTCTTCACAAACGGTTGCCCTGATGCTGACGGAGCCGCCCTTAGGTGTGAACTTGCGGGCGTTGTCAGCCAAGGTGTTCAGCATGAACAGTGTCAGCACCTTGTCAGCCTTCACCCTGGCATCCGTTGGCTCCACCTCCAGCGTGATGCCCTTCATGGCAAAGCTGCGGCGCCCCAGCGCCACGATGTCGAACAGGGGCTGCACGGCAAAAGTCTCGACATGGAGGCTCAACTCGCCTTGACGCAACTGAATCCAGTTGGTGAGCAACTGTGTCTGCTGGTTGATGTTGTCAGTTAGTTCCGATATATATTCCAACCGTTCCTGTCCACCATCCTGCTGCAGGCGACGCACCTCATGTAGGATGCGGTCGATGAGCGGTGTGATGCCGTTGACCAGAGACACACGGGCACGCTGTTCCAAGGCTAAGCGCTCGCCCTTCTCCACTCTGAGACCGGCCATCAAGAGCTGCTCGTTCAGTTCATCCTCCTGCTGCTGCATTGCCTCGTCCTCCCTCGACGTGTGGCTCTTTCGATGACGTAAGTAGAAGCAGGCCAAGAGAACCATAAGCAACAAGATGACAGCAACCACGGCCCAGATGAGGATGCTGAGCTGCTGGGAGGCTTGTTCCAACTGTCCGGCCCGTGCCTCTAAGGAGCGGTCCTGGCGGGTCTGCTCCTGTAGGTCCAGGTAGATGTTGCGATGCTCGTCGCTGTGCTGCTTGTCATCAATGGCGGCGTAGGCTACGCTCAACTGCTCGTGGATGCTTGCCACCAGGTCAGGGGCCTGACTGATGGTGGTGTCGCTGAGGGCCAGATGGAGGTGGTGAAGAGCGCGCTCATAGTCGTGCAAGGCAAGGAAGCAGGAGGCCAGCGTACGGTGTGCACCTGCAATCTGGTACACGTCGCCATAGTCGGTGAAGAGCCGGAGAGAGGTCTGTGCCAGACTGACAGCCAGCGAGTCGTATGTCACACCGTCAGGAATCATGGCGCCAACCATGCCAGAAGCCTCAGAAAGAAACTTCATGGCTGGCAGATTGTCATTCACCAGTTGCTCGCGGTACTCATCCACCATGAGGTGTTCGGCCAGGGCCTCTAAAGAGTTGGCTGTGAAATAGCTGTGGTCTGTCTGCTGCGACAGCAGAAAGCATCGCATCAGATGGTCGAACTCCGCTTGGTTGATTTCCTCTTGCGTGCCCTGGGTGATGATGCCGCCGGCACCCACATTGTAAAGATAGTTCAAGTACTGTGCCGTGTCACTCTCCAAGTCGGCGGGCATGGACTCCAGCGCATGAACAGCCTGACGCTCCAGTCCCACATAATAATAATAGGTTGAGGTGACGATGGCCATCTCGCTCTCAGCGTAGGTCAGGCGTGCCTTCTGGCGTAGGTCCAGCGACTGGCGTTCCTCGTCAATGCGGCGCAGGGCACTCAGAGCCAGCTCGCGATAGTCGTAGAAAGCACGGTTGCGCGATGTACGCTGGCACAGGCGCATCTGCTGGATAAAGCTAACCAGCAACTCAAGCTGGTTGCCCGTAAGGGAGGGAATCTGCTCCAACAGCTGGGCCGCCTCGGCATAACGCATCTGGGCAATGCGCACAAAGGCCAGGTTGTTCAGTGCCTCGGCCTGCCCGTCGGCATCATGCCCCG
>Ga0310691_10004215_pt1 | contig 16385 bp, 10 predicted proteins | sample 176DNAGHGlowgp2_FD_203887 | JGI IMG/M metagenome (GOLD analysis project Ga0310691, IMG submission 203887) | Sheep rumen microbial communities from Palmerston North, Manawatu-Wanganui, New Zealand - 1766 DNA GHGlow gp2 (v2) (version 2) | ecosystem: Host-associated > Mammals > Digestive system >...
GTCATACCCTCGAGAGCCTGGCGTGCCTTGTCGAGCGAGGTGATGAGCGCGGTGCCGTGCTCGGTGTTCTCAACAAAACTGATGCACGACTCAACCTTGGGCAGCATCGAACCGGGAGCGAACTGCCCCTGGTGGATGTACTCGCGGGCCTCGCCGATGGTCATGCTCGACAAGTCTTGCTGGTCGGGCTTGTTGTAGTTGATGGCCACTTGCTCGACGGCAGTGAGGATAACCAGCATGTCGGCCTTGAGTTCCAGAGCCAACAATGCGCTGGCACGGTCCTTGTCGATGACTGCTGCCACACCCTGATAGTCGCCTGCATGCTTCTCGACGACGGGGATGCCGCCGCCACCCACGGTGATGACGATGCAGTGATTCTTGACCAACTGCTCGACCACAGGCAACTCAACAATCTTGATGGGCAGGGGCGAAGGCACCACGCGGCGATAACCACGCCCTGCGTCCTCAACGAATGTATAACCCGTCTGTGCTGCCATCTCATCGGCCTTCTCCTTGCTGTAGAACATGCCCACAGGCTTGGTGGGGTTCTTGAATGCCGGATCCTTCTTGTTGACCACGACCTGTGTGACCACGGCAGCGACTGGCTTATTGATCTTGCGACGTGCCAACTCGCGCTCCACTGCCTGCTGCAGGTGGTAGCCAATGTAGCCCTGTGTCATGGCTCCGCACTCGGGGAACGGCATGGTGGGCGTGCCGCTATTGTTGTTGGCCGAGAATTCAAAGGCCAGATTGACCATGCCCACTTGCGGGCCGTTGCCATGACCGATGACGACATCATAGCCTTGTTCCACCAGGTCAACGATGGTCGATGCGGTGCCCTGCACGAGCGACAATTGCTCTTCAGGCGACTTGCCCAGGGCATTGCCGCCTAATGCGATTACGAGACGTTTGCTCATAATAGAAGAAATAAGGAAAATTAAAAGTGGGCTCCCCAAACACGAATGAATGAAAGAACCCACTTGTTGTAAGCGTGTTTACTTCAGCGTTGCGTACATGACAGCCTTGATGGTGTGCATGCGGTTCTCGGCCTCGTCAAAGACGCGGCTCTGCGGGCCACGGAACACCTTGTCGGTAACCTCCATCTCGGGCAGACCAAACTTCTTGTGGATGTCCTTGCCGATGGTCGTCTCCAGGTCGTGGAACGAGGGCAGGCAGTGCAAGAAGATGGCACTGGGGTTGGCATTGGCCATCACGGCATCGTTCACCTGATAGGGGCTCAGCAGTTTGATGCGCTCGGCCCAGATCTCATCGGGCTCGCCCATCGACACCCAGATGTCGGTGTAGATGACATCGGCGTTCTTGGTGCCCTCCTTCACGTCGTCGGTCAACGTGATGGTGCAGCCGTGCTCCTTGGCAATCTCGCGGCAGGTAGCCACCAACTTCTCGTCGGGCATGTTCTCCTTGGGACCGCAAGCCACAAAGTTGATGCCTAACTTGGCCGAAACGACCATCAGCGAGTTGGCAACATTGTTGCGGGCATCACCCATGAAGACCATCTTCAGGCCCTTATAGTGTCCGAAGTTCTCCTCGATGGTGAGCACGTCGGCCAGCATCTGGGTGGGGTGGAACTCGGTGGTCAGACCGTTCCACACGGGCACACCCGCATACTTGGCCAGGTCCTCAACAATCTGCTGATCGAAGCCACGATACTCGATGCCGTCAAACATGCGGCCCAGCACCTTAGCGGTGTCCTCGAGCGACTCTTTCTTGCCCATCTGCGACGATCCGGGATCCAGGTAGGTTACACCCATACCCAGGTCATTGCCAGCAACCTCAAACGAACAGCGAGTGCGGGTCGAGGTCTTCTCGAACAACAGCACAATGTTCTTGCCAGTGAGGTACTTGTGGACGGTTCCAGCGCGCTTCATGCGCTTGAAATCCTTAGCGAGTTCGAGCAGATACTGAATCTCCTCGGTGGTGAAGTCGAGCAACTTCAAGAAACTTCTTCCTGATAAACTTCTTGGCATAATTGTTTAGTTTTTGTTTGTTAATGATATATGAGTTTTTGAATTTACCATGTTCCCTCTGCGCCATGACACAAAGGAAGAAAGTGCAAAATTACAACGAATTTCTGATACTCACACCATGATTTAAAAGAAATTTCCCGATTAGCATTTTTTTTGATTTTTGTTGTTGTGATTTGGCGCATTAGTCATTAACTTTGCATCCCGATAAATTGATTATCGTATGGACAAACACAGCTTAATCTCAATCTCCGACCTGAGTAAGGACGAGATTCTGGCGCTCCTCAAGCGGGCGCAGGAGTTCGAAAAGAACCCTAACCAACGCATCCTGGCGGGTAAGGTGGTGGCTTCATTATTCTTTGAGCCTTCAACCAGAACCCGCCTTAGTTTTGAAACAGCCGTCAATCGCCTGGGTGGACGCGTCATTGGATTCAGCGACCCCAAGAGCAGCAGTCAGGCCAAGGGCGAGAGCCTCAAGGACACGATCATGATGGTGAGCAACTATGCCGACCTGATTGTCATGCGCCATTATCTGGAGGGAGCGGCACGCTATGCCAACGAGATTGCCTCGGTGCCCATCATCAACGCTGGCGACGGCAGCAACCAGCACCCCACGCAGACCATGCTCGACCTGTACACCATCTATCAGACCCAGGGCACGCTCGAGAACCTGACCATCACCATGGTGGGTGACCTCAAGTATGGTCGCACAGTGCACTCGCTGCTCGAGGCCATGCACCACTTCCACCCGCGCTTCAAGTTTGTCGCCTGCGACGAGTTGCGCATGCCCGAGCAGTACAAGCAGTACTGCAAGGAGTGGGGCATCGAGTATGAGGAGACCCGTGACTTCAGCTCTGAGATCATCAACCAGACCGACATCCTCTATATGACCCGCGTGCAGCGTGAGCGCTTCAGCGACCTGATGGAGTATGAACGCGTCAAGAATGTCTACACCCTCACGGCCAGCATGCTCACCGGTTGCAAGCCCAACATGCGTGTGCTGCACCCGCTGCCCCGCGTTACCGAGATTGCTCAGGATGTCGATGACACCCCGCAGGCCTACTACTTCGAGCAGGCACTCAATGGTCTCTATGCCCGTCAGGCACTCATCTGCCGCGCACTGGATCTCTAAGCAATGTACAACTCACGACCAGCGCGCAGCGCGGTCTTGATTCTAAATTCTCAATTCACAATTTTCAATTTTTAAAAAGATGGTTAACAAAGAAAAGAAAGAACTCGCAGTGGCCGCTCTGCAAAATGGCACTGTGATCGACCATATCCCCACCGAGTCGCTCTTTAAGGTGGTCGACCTGCTGGGACTCAAGGACCTGACCGATGTCAGTGTCACCATCGGCAACAACCTCGATAGTAACCGCATGGGCAAGAAGGGCATCATCAAGGTCGCCGACCTCATCTTCCCCGAGGAGACGCTCAACCGCATCGCCGTCATCGCCCCCAATGTGGTGGTCAACATCATCCGCGACTATGAGGTGGTCGAGAAGTTGCACGTCACTCTGCCCGACGACTTGATCGACATCGTCAAGTGCAACAACCCCAAGTGCATCACCAACAACGAGCCGATGCGCACCCACTTCCATGTCATCGACCGTGAGCACACCACCCTGCGGTGCCACTACTGCGAGCGCCCCGTCGCCCAACAGGACATCGTGCTCAAGTAAATAAAGAGGCTTTTCTCCTTATTTTGAGGCATATTCGACTCCACATCATCCAGCCATCAGGCTACGGTGATGTGGAGTCGTCATTGGTTGCAGTCCTTTAGTTCAGACAGCAATATGGAATTCATTATTAAGAACTAAGTCCCTGGTTTTGGCTTTAAACAATGAACTAAACGAACCTAAACGAACAAAGAATTCTTCAATTCGATAATTCGTGATAAGCAATCTTGATGGACTGTGATGGCTCTAGTGTGAATAATCCAACATCAAAGCCACCAAAACCATCAAATCTCATCAAACTTCATTAAAGCCTTGTTTCGCACATCACCGAACAATACTTTGCCAAACAACCAAGCGGAGTAGAGCCAAATAACCAAACGTTATTAAGCCATATCGCCAAACAAAAATGCGACAAATGACCAAATTGTGCGCAAAATTTTAATTCATGGTAATTGCGCCCATTCCTTTCGGCATCAGTACTTATGTTCTTGTGTCTAGAAAAATCTGTCTTTGTAGTCTAGAAAGGGATGAGGGTACCTGAGGTTGGCAAGCTGTCAAAAAAGTGCGATAATAGTTGACCGATTGATAAATATTGTGTAACTTTGCAGCGAAAACGACTATTTGTCTGAAACAAAACCTTTTTAACATAAACACGAATATGAACAATTCGGTAATTACATTCCCCCTGCCGGCCAATGAGCCGGTCAAGGCTTATCTGGCTGGCTCGCCCGAGCGAGTGGCCCTCGAGAAAGAACTGGAACGTCAGAGCAACCTGGTGGTTGACATCCCCATCATCATCGGCGGCAAGGAAATCCGCACCGGTGACACAGGTCAAGTCACTTGCCCCCACGACCACAAGCATGTGCTGGCCACCTACCACAAGGTGACACGCAAGGAGGTAGAGATGGCTGTCGAGGCAGCCATGGAGGCTCACAAGCAATGGAGCCGCACACCGTGGACCACGCGTGCCGCTATCGTCATGAAGATGGCCGAACTGCTGGCCACCAAATATCGCCCCATCATGAATGCAGCCACCATGCTGGGACAGAGCAAGAACATCTATCAGGCCGAGATTGACTCGGCTTGCGAGACCATCGACTTCTTCCGCTACAATGTGCACTATGCCAGCAAGATCTACGCCATGCAGCCCAAGGACGGTGTAGGCCAAATTAACCACACTGAGTATCGTCCGCTCGAAGGCTTCGTGCTGGCTGTCACGCCGTTCAACTTCACCTCGATTGCCTCTAACCTGTGCATGACACCGGTGCTCATGGGCAACGTGGCGTTGTGGAAGCCCTCGACCACCGCTCTATTGAGCAACTACTATCTGATGCAACTCTACAAGGAGGCTGGTCTGCCCGATGGCGTGATCAACTTCTTGCCCGGCAGCGGTGCGCTCATCGGCGAGGTCGCCACACAGAGCAAGTACTTCTCGGGCATCCACTTCACCGGCTCGACCGCCACGTTCAACTCGCTGTGGCGTCAGGCAGGCCAGAACCTGGGCAAGTATATCTCTTATCCGCGCATTGTGGGTGAGACCGGCGGCAAGGACTTCATCTTTGTCCATCCCAGTGCTGACCCCAAGGCTGTGGCAACGGCCGCATTCTGCGGTGCCTACGAGTTCCAGGGGCAGAAGTGCTCGGCTGCATCGCGCATGTACATTCCCAAGTCGATGTGGCCCGAGGTGCTCCAAGACATGAAGCGCATGGCCGCCGAGATTAAGATGGGCGATGTGATGGATGCCGGCAACTTTGTCAATGCCGTCATCGACGAGGCTTCTTACAACAAGTGCCAGCAGTATATCGACTTTGCCGAGCAGGCCCCCGACGCACAGATTGTGATGGGTGGCAAGTGCGACAAGTCGGTCGGTTGGTTTGTCGAGCCCACGGTCATCGAGACCAGCAACCCGCACTTCAAGTCGATGGAAGAGGAAATCTTCGGCCCCGTGCTCACGGTCTATCCCTATGATGACGACAAGGTCGATGAGACGGTGCAACTGTGCAACGAGACCTCACCCTACGGACTGACGGGTGCTGTGTTTGGCCGTTGCCGCATGGCTGTCGAGAAAATCACCGACGCGTTGTGCTATGCCGCGGGCAACTTCTACATCAACGACAAGCCCACAGGCGCTGTGGTGGGTATGCAGCCCTTCGGCGGTGCCCGTGCCAGCGGTACCAACGACAAGGCTGGTGGCGAGTTCAACCTCATTCGCTGGATCATTCCGCGCGTGATCAAGGAGACCCTGGTTTCGCCCACCGACTATCGTTACACCTACCTCAAGTAGGAAATCAAATTGAGAATTGAAAATTGAGAATTGCCAGGTAGAGATGATTTTCAATTTTCAATTCTCAATTTTAAGTTAAAACCTTAACCTCTATATGGAACTCAACTCAACAGACATAAAACCTTGTAAAGTAAACGTAAGCAGCGAGACCGGACGGTTGCGCGCCGTGCTGCTGCACCGGCCGGGCGTCGAGATAGAGCGCATGACACCGCTCAACGCCGAGCATGCCCTCTACAGCGACATCCTCAACAAACCCATCGTCGACAACGAGTATGCCAACTTCTGTGGCGTGCTCGAGCGTTGGACGCAGGTCTACTATGTCGAGGACGTGCTGGAGCACATCTTGCGCGATCCTGCGGTGCGCCAGCAGATGGTCACCGACACCGTGCGCAACTATGGTGCCAAGACACAGCCGCTGCTCGACTACCTCAACAGTTGCGACACGCGCCAGTTGGCGGCTGTGCTCATCGAGGGCTATGAAGACCCCGAGTGGGACGGCCAGGATGATGACCGCTATCTGCTCGAGCCGCTCTACAACCTGTTCTTTACACGCGACGCGTCGTCCACCGTCTTCGACCGTGTGCTCATCAACTCGATGAGTTTTGAGGCGCGTGAGCGCGAGACCATGATCTATGAGGCCATCTTCGGCCACTTCTTCGGCGTGGAGATGCTCAACGCTATGGCTTGGAACAAGTGGGCACGCACCGAGGGCGGTGATGTGCACATCGCCGCACCCGACCTGTTGTGCATCGGACAGGGCATCCGCACCAACGCCAAGGGCATTGAGTATCTGGCGCAGACCTTCGCCCGCGAGCGCGACCACTTCAACATCCTGGTGCAGGAGTTGCCGCACAAGCCCGACTCGTTCATCCACCTCGACATGGTGTTCACCTTCCTGGGCCAGCACCAGTGCATGGCCTTCGAGCCGATGCTCAAGAAGCAGGGCCTGTTTGCCGGCAAGGACACCACGCTCATCACCATCGACCACGGCAAGATCAGCTATAGCACGGTGCCCAACATCGTCGATGGCCTGCGCCATCTGGGATGGGACATCGAGCCTGTGCTGGGCGGGGGCAGTGATCCCTGGGTGCAGCTGCGCGAGCAGTGGCACAGTGGGGCCAACTTCTTCTCGCTGGGCGATGGCAAGGTCATAGGCTATCGGCGCAACACCCACACCATCGATGCGCTTGACAAGGCAGGCTTTGCCGTGCTCAACGCCGAGGACATCGTCAGCGGCAAGGTCAATATGCAAGACTACGACAAGTTTGTCGCCGCCTTCCCCGGCAGCGAGCTGCCTCGCGCCGGCGGTGGCGCCCGCTGCATGACCATGCCCATCCTGCGCGACTAAGCCAGCGCATTGATAACAAAGGACATCCTCCCTTAGCTCCATCGACAGGAGATGAGGGAGGATGTTAGTTTCAGAATGTGCCAGCAGATATAGCAAATTCCTGAAAAGTCCAAACTTTTCGGGAATTAATTCCTAAAAAGTCATGACTTTTCGGGAATTTAATGTTGTGACAAGTCTCCTTGTGTTCTTGAGACTTTGTGTCCTTTTGTTCTTATGTCTTATCGGGTTACTCGGTGACGCGCTCCAGCCACTTGAGCATGCCCAGCATCACGCCCATCGAGATGAGGCAGAAGGCGGCAAACACCGCCCAGCACTGCCACTGGTGCGGGAAGCTGTTGAGCATGGTCACGCCCAGGGCGATGAACAGGTTGCCAATTGCTGTTGCACACAGCCACAGACCTTGGCAGATGCCCTGCAAGTGCTGCGGAGCAATCTTTGACACAAACGACAAGCCCAGCGGCGAGATGAACAGCTCGGCAACGGTCAGGAAGAAGTAGGTCACAATCAGCACCCACGGACCGGCCTTCATCGCCACCTTGGTGGCTTCGGGCAAACTCTTGAACTCCTCGCCCGAGGGATAACCATTGACCAGCGATATCGCGATGAGGAAGAGGTAGGCGCAAGCCGCCACAAACATACCCAACGCAATCTTCTTGGGGGTCGAGATAGCCTTGCCACTCTTGGCCAGAGCACCGAAAACAATCATGATGATGGGAGTAAGCACAATCACAAAGAACGGATTGATGCACTGCCAAATCTCAGGAGCGATGGCATCGGTGTGGCAGAAGTCGCGGGCAAACACCGACAGCGACTGGCCATTCTGATGGAATGAGAACCAGAAGAACACAGCGACACCCAGCACAGCAAACAGGGCATACATGCGCTGTCTGATCTCCTTAGCATCGTGAGCAACCTCTTCATTAGTGGCCTGGACTGCCTCTTTGACCTTCTTGATGGGATTGGGCAGCACTTTGCGGGTGGCCACAAAGATGAGGAATGACAGTATCATTGCCAAAGCCGATGCAATGAACGAGTAGTGAACACCAGTGTTGAAGCTCTCAAGGTAATTGGTGCAGAAAGTAGCCATGTCACCCACCTGGCCTCCGTCGATGAGCGAACTCTGGGCAAGGGTTGACAGGTTCTGCACGTCATCGCCTTTGAGCGAGCCGTTCAAGAAACCATGACACAGACGAGGCAGGTCGGCATTGTAGATAAAGCCGTCAAGCTTGAGCATCGCACTGCGCAGCAGCGGAGCAACGAAAGGTGCAATCACACCACCAATGTTGATGAACACATAGAAGATCTGAAACCCGCTGTCGCGACGTGATTTGGCAATGGCAAGCGCCTCGGGACCTTCCTTGGCGGCCTCGGCCTCATAGTTATCATACATCTGACCGACGATTGCCTGCAGGTTGCCCTTGAACAAGCCGTTGCCCGTGGCAATGAGCACCAGGGCAAAGCATGTGAGAACAAGCACCCACATGGGGACATTACCGGGGTTGCCGCCAAACACGGGCACCGACAGAATGATGTAGCCTGTGGCCATCACCAGAAGGCCAGCCATGATGGTGCCCTTGAAGTTCTGCAACTTGTCGGCTACCATGCCACCGGGGAGGCTGAGCACATAAATCAAGAAATAAAACACGGCATAAATCCAGCCTGCAACATCATCGCTGATGCCAAACTTTGAGCACAAGAAGAGCAGCAGCACTGCATTCATGATGTAGTAGCCAAATCGCTCGCCCATGTTTGACAGGGCAGCCGAAATCAGGCCCTTGGGGTGTTTCTTCTTTGCCTCGACCACATAGTAGACGAGGAAGGGTACAACCACAACCAAAATCGCCAGCAGCATCGCCACCATGCGATTGTTGTTCCATAAGTCTTGTAGCATAATCAGTTTAGTTATTAATGGTTAATATAAGTTACGAGTTACGAGTTCCCTGCCCCCTGGGGTTTCGTCTCTAGTTTTTAGTCGTGGCTGCAACTAACAACGACTTTAGACCTTAGACTTTAGTCGTGGCTGCCACTACAGGAAGTCCCCCTCTTCAGGGAGGATTTAGGGGGGCTCACTAAAAACTCTTATTGAGCCACCACAGCAGGGCCAGCAGGGCCACGATGACCAGGTCGAGCTTGAGAAAGAACCACCAGTAGTAGCGGCGCTCGGGGTCGTCGGGTAGCATTGCACTTACTCGGGAATGCGTTGGGTCTTGCCTGTGGACAGGTTGTAACTGAACCGGCCCTCACTGGTGCGCATGCGCATCAAGTTGTTCTTGCTGTCGGCAAAGCCGATGTCGCTAGGCTGTGAGTCGCCCTTGGGCGAGAATATCGAGAAGTACTTGCGAGTATTCTTGTTGAAGCCATAGACCGCTCCGTTCTTGACGGCAAACACGATGTAGCCCTCGTTCTCAATCTTCTTGTTGATCTCCTTCATGTTGAAGATGGGCTTGTCGTAGTTGGCGGCCTTCATGGTGACCTCTTCGCCTTTCTTCAGTGCCTCGACATTCTCCTGGTTCTCTTCATTCCAGCGCTCGTCCACATTGTCGGGGTCGGCCAGACGCTTGGCTTCCTCTTCCTTCTCCTTGGCTTCCTGCTCGGCCTTGAGTTCCTCCTCGGTCAGGAAGTGGATGAGTTTGACATTGTGGGCCTCTTGCTGCAAGAAGCGAGTCTCGGGCGAGTTGATGGCCTGCAACGGCTTGCCGTAGACATACTGGCGGCCATCTTCAAGGCTCTTGATGGGGCCTTGATAGTCGAGCGTGGTGAGTTTCTTCTCATCGACGTTCCACAGTGCGAGCGACACGCGGCCTATCGAACCACCCTCCACCGGGTTGTTGACATAGGCAAAGTAATAGTAGTCCTTGTCGCCAATCTTGACGGCGCGGGGCACGTTCTGGATATCGGCAATCAGCGCCGAGTTGTCCATGTTGATGGTGCGCCCGTTCAGATACTGTGTGTGTTGCAGTTCAGGCATCCACACTTGGCCGTTCTGGGTCAGTTTGTATATCTTGAAGTAAGAGCGGCTCTCGGTGTCGTTCTTGGTGGTGACACCCATGATGACTTCGGGTCGGTCAGTGCCATTGCCGGGCACCTTGACGGCATGAGCAGCCACCGCACCGTCGCCAGTGAAGTTGTTGCGGCTCAACTCGGCATTGAAGATGGCCATAGGATCGGCATTGGCATCGGCGACAAGCAAGGTCGAGTCGCTGCCCGTGACACTGTGGCGGTCGTCATTGCCACTGCTGCCACAGTTGCGTAACAACAACAGCAGGGCGATGATGATCACTACTGCAGCTGCGCCGATGACGACATTGCGGTTGAAGTGAGCGGGTTCGCTCGACAGATTCTCATCGTCATCTATCTCGTCGTCGCTGTTGGCATAATAGGGCTTCTGCTCGTGTTGATGCTGGTGCTGAGTCTCTTGCCATGGGTCACGTGGAGCCTGTTGACGCTCACGTTCAATCTCATTGTATGTTGCTCCTGTCGCTGTGGCTGTTGTCGCAGGCACATCGGCAGGTTGTGTCTCTTCATGCATGTCATTGCGCACCATCTTGCCGCACTTGGGGCAGAACACCGAGTTCATCGGGATGTTTTGTCCGCACGACGGGCACACCATGTCGTGACTCATGGCATTGCCGCAGTGATTGCAGAATGCCGAGCCATCAGGAACGATTTGTCCACATTTGTCGCATTTCATATCGTAATCTTTAATTGGGTTTGCTTATCCAAACTGCAAAGATACACATTTTCTGGCGAAGATGTACAAGCGTATGATAATTATTTTCTCAAAATATCAAAAAACCCCGCCTAACAGTGGCGGGGTATGGAAAGTGAGGCCTTGAGACCTACTTGATGATCAAGAATTCGGCAATCTTCTTGGGGTTGCGATCGTTCTGTAGTTGAGATGCATAGATGGTGTACAGGCCGGTGGGCATACGCTCTCCGGTTGAGTCGCAGCAGTCCCATGTGGCTGTTCCACCAGTCGATTGCCACTGCTTGACTGTAGTGCCAGCGGCATCGACGACCTTGAGATAAGAGTTGCTCATCAGGTTGTTGATGGTGAGCAGGCCGGTAAAGTCGGGTCGTACGGGATTGGGGAACACATAGACATCGTCATAGTTTGCTGCCGAAGGTGAGCCGTTGGGCATATACTCCTGGAAACCATTGGGCGTGAGTACATACACCGAGTTGGTGTTGGTGTTGCAGCACACGGCATAGATGGTGTTGCTTGTCAAGTAAGAGTTGTCGATGTTAAACTCCTTGAGAATCTTTGTGCCGTCGGGACTTACCTGATAGAGTCCTGATGAATTGGTTCCAATCCACTTGCAGTTGTTGGCATCAACGCTGATGCAGTTGACCTGAATACCCTCCAGCAAGTGGTCGTAGAGTCCAGTGCCGTCATTGCGCGCCACCTTGGGGTGCATGACCGCAAAGTCATCATTGAAGGCCCTGGATGGGTCGAAGGCTACGATGCCGTTGTTCAAACCGGCCCAGACGATGCCGTCTTGATCCTTCTCCATACAATAGACATTAGTCCAGGTGATGCTTTTCCCATCGGCATCTTGTAGACTGTTGTAGTTGGCCATCTCAGGTTCGCCCGTCAGTCCGTCAGGTTGATTCCAGAAAGTGAATGCTCGTTGGTGGTCACCGCTATTGTAGACCTTAACATCGCCCTTGCCAATAACGAAACTCGACCCTTTGAATGATTTCTGACGAGTGCCAGGAACCTCGACCGGAATCCAATCGCTCTTACTACACGTGGCTTTCTCATATTTGGCGCGTGGTAGTACCGAGAGGTTAACCTCGGCCGCTGATGCCGTTTCAGAACTATAGCACACCCACAGATTGCCCTCACTGTCAAAGGCACAAGCGCCCTTGTAGAAGTTAGTGCCAAAGTAACTATTGCCGTTTGAATAAGCATAGGTGTACTGGTCGTTAGTGATCTTGAATACACCATATTTGCGTGAGGGATATACATAGGTGTTGGGATCCAATGGATCCATGGCCAATTGCCAGTTAGCACTCACGCCATTACCCGGCATCCCGGTCGGTGTCACATCTTTCCATTGACTGCCATCGTAGGTGAACATCTGTGTCACAGCATGCATGTCTGAACCCCACTTGGCAAACGAGTTATCGCTCGATGTGCTCAGATAGACCAAATTCTTCTCCTTGTTGAAGGTCATGTAGAACGCACCCACTGTAATGCCGATACCATTGGGCTTGTAGTAGGTGTTGCTGCCTGCCTTGTGCAGGCCGTTGTTGCCCAGAGCCCACATAGTGCCGTCGCCCGATGGATTGCTGCTGAAGAGTTCGGTTGATTCACCCACTAGTTGCGGATTGGCACCCTGTGCATTGGTGGTGTAATAAGCGTTCTCAGAGCCAAAACTGGCGATGTAGCCCGTTGGAGTGGGCTGGACCACGGTGGCACGTTTATTAAAAATGACATCGCTTTGGGTCACAGCGGGTTTCCCGTCACTGCCCACGCCTAGCGTATAGGTAACCAGTCCTGAGTTGGAGTTGACCATAAATCGGTTCTCTCCCACTGTATACAGCCGAATATTAGCCGAAGAATTGATTCCCGATACCTGTTGATAGGCCGACGTGGATTCACGCAGAGCACTAGTCCTGGCAGCGTACACCAGGTTGCTGCGTGATATCAAGGTCCATTCGCCCATTTCGATGGCCGAGGAGATATTCACTGCGAATAGTCGCGACTCGGTGACAGTCAGCGTCTCATCATCATAGACAATCATGCCAAACTCGGTAGCGACAAACATCTTGTCTTGCCCGAACTTGACATCATTGATGCCCTTGACCGCAGTGAGCACTGCATCCTTGATATCGGGCAAGTTGAAGACGCGCCCGTCATCGTAGACAATGTCGATGTTACTGTCCAGATAGGTAATCACCAAGTACTTCTTGTCGTAGTTGTAGTATATGCCTGTAATCAGCACGTCGTTCAGGTTGGCGCGCTTGTTCATCGACTCGTTGGCATTGGTTGTCTTGTCGTAGCAGAACAAGTCATTGCCCACCAGATAGTACACCTTGTTGTCGGTGTCGATGATGTTGTTGATTTTGCTGCCTACATAGTATGGGTGCATGCGCCAGTCGCCGAGTGCCGATGCGCTCTGCACTGTCAGTGCCACGAGGGCAAGCAGGAGAAGTCCGATTTTCTTAACCATGGGTCGTATCTTTTTCGCGAAAGTGTATATTCTGTTGTGATTATTTGACGACTAAGAACTTGGCAACGGTTGCATGTGCTGTGCCACCTTCCTTTTCCGAAGCCAGCACATAGTAGACACCAGTGCTCACGCGTTCACCATTGTCGCCCAGGCAATCCCAGGTAGCCATACCGCCTGTCGAGCGCAGTTGCTTGACTACATGGCCGCCCGAGTCGGCAATCTTGACCAGCGAGTTGTCCATCAGGCCCACAATGGTGACTTCACCTGTAAAGTCGGGGCGGACCGGGTTGGGATAGACATACACGTTGCTGTAGCTGACTGCACCGGGTGTGGTGTCGCTGAAGTACTCCAGAAAGTCGTTTGGCGTGATGACGTACACCGAATTGTTGGTCGGGTTGCAACACACGCTATAGATGGTGTTGGTGCTCAAGTAGGAGTTGTCGGTCGTGAACTGCTTCAGCACCTGTGAGCCATCGGCACTGACCAGGAACAATCCCGAATTGTTGGTGCCTATCCACTTGCGGTTGGCGCCATCGACGGCAATGCAGTTGATTTGTGAACCGTCGAGCAGGTAGTCGGCCAGACCTGTGCCGTCGTTGCGGGGGACCTTGATGTGATTGATGGTGAAATCGTCATCAAAGGCGCGGGTAGGGTCAAAGTTGATGACTCCATTGTTGAATCCCACCCATACAATGCCATTGTGGTCGGCAACCATGCTGTAGACGTTGTTCCATGTGATGTTCTTGCCATCTTGGTCGGTAAAACTGCTGTGGTTGGCTCGGCGAGGGGTTGATGTGATGCCATTGGGCTGTGTCCAGAAGGCAAAGGCTCGTTGATAATCGCCACTGTTGAAGATGTTCACACCATTGGCGATAACAAGGTTTGAACCCTTGAAGGCACTCTGTTTTGTTCCAGGCACCGACACGGCAACCCAGTCGGACGGGCTGACCCGGCTCTGTTCATACTTGGCGCGGGGCAGCACAGCAACATTCTTGGCAACGGTGTCTGAGGCTGCTGATGAACTGTAGACTACCCAGAGATTGCCTTGTGCATCAAAGGCACACGCTCCCTTGTAGTAATTGGATGCCATGAACAGGCTGTTCTGCTCGTTGTAGACATTGACTATCCTGTCGTTTGTGACCTTGACCACGCCATACTTGCGCGAGGGGTAGACGTAGGTGTTGTTGTCAAATGGATCGACAACCATCTGCCAGTTGCTGCTGGCACCGTTGCCGGGGAGGCTGTCGGGAGTGACATCGCTCCAGTGATCACCGTCGTAGCAGAAGATTTGCGTTGTAGCACCCAGCTTTGACCCCCAATCATTTAACAAGTTGTCGCTCGAGCTGGTGACGTACAGCCGATTTTGTCCTTCGCTATAGGCCATGTAGAATGCTCCTACCTTGATGCCTAGCCCGTCGGGCTTGTAGTAGTTCTGGGTGTCGCCGGCATGGTGCAATCCACGCTCACCCAGTGCCCATAATGTGCCATCACCCTCAGGGTGGATGGTGTAGAGCTCGTTTGCTGCAACGATTCGTTCGGGATTGGCACCGTGATTATCGAGCGTGTAGTAGCAGCTGTCGCCGGTCAGGTAACTAGCGATATAACCCGACGGCGTGGGTTGGATGGTGGTTGCTCGTTGGGGCGTGATTTGGGTATAGGACTGCACTCCTGTAGTGCTGCTGAGTGTGTCCAGGCTCAGGGTGTAGAGTCCATTGTCGCCATTGACCAGAACAGTGTTCTTGTCGACCATGAGCAGGCGTGCATTGTTGTTGGGAGCAATCGACGGGTCAAGTGCAGTGAATGCCGACATGGTCTCGTTGTGAGCCGATGCCAGTGATACAAGCAGTTGGCCAGAGGCTGACATGATCAGTTTCTTGCCCACTCGCGCAATCGAACTCACGTCCTGACCATAGATGCGCGATTCAGTCACCTTGAGTTCGTGATCATCGTAGACAACATAGCCGAACTGTGTGGCTACATATATCTTGCCGCCACCAAAGGTGATGTCGTTGATGCCCTTTGAACTAGTGAGCACTGCATCTTTGATTTCGGGGAGATTGGTAACATTGCCGGCATCGTCAATCACATCAATGTTTGAGTTGGCGTATGCTATCAACAGGTAGTCACGGTTATAGTTGTAATAGATGCCTGTGATTGTCACATCATTGAGGTAATTACTCTTGTTCAGACTCTCATTCTCGTCGGTGTCCTTGTCCAAACAGAAAAGGTACGAGCCTACCTGGTAATAGATTTGCCCGTCGGTGTCAATCACGTTTTTGATTTCGCTGCCCACATAATAGGGATGCACGCGCCAATTGCCCACGCCGGTTTGGCTCTGGGCAATGAGCGCGCACATCATTGTGGCTGCTAGTATGATTCGTTTCAGCATAATTCGGCGTTTTTTATTAATAACGGAAAAATGCCAGAAAATTGCTTATTCTGCAATCATGAATTAAGAATTTTGAAACATCGACTGGCGGTTTCTTCAATCTTAATTCTACTTTCCTCGGTGGGTTACAGTGTCTTGTGGACCTCAATTTCCTCGAAGGCCTCGATCATGTCGCCCTCGACCAGGTCGTTGTAACTCTGGATAGAGAAACCGCAGTCATAGCCACTGGTGACTTCCTTGGCATCGTCCTTGAAGCGCTTGAGCGAGGCCAGGTTGCCGGTGAACACCACGATACCGTCGCGGATGACGCGCACCTTGCACTGGCGCTTGATCTTGCCCTCGGTGACCATAGCACCGGCGATGGTACCCACCTTGCTGATGTGGTACACTTGCCGCACCTCGGCCATGCCGATGATTTCTTCTTTCACGTCGGGCGAGAGCATGCCCTCCATGGCGCTCTTGACCTCCTCGATGGCATCATAGATGATCGAGTAGATGCGGATGTCCACACCGTCCTGCTCGGC
>Ga0310691_10004218_pt1 | contig 16381 bp, 12 predicted proteins | sample 176DNAGHGlowgp2_FD_203887 | JGI IMG/M metagenome (GOLD analysis project Ga0310691, IMG submission 203887) | Sheep rumen microbial communities from Palmerston North, Manawatu-Wanganui, New Zealand - 1766 DNA GHGlow gp2 (v2) (version 2) | ecosystem: Host-associated > Mammals > Digestive system >...
ACTGCGTACGCAGCCAATTAAATCAACTTTTCCTTAACTTAACGACATCGTGCTGTTCCTTTGGGAACAATCCCACGGATTCCGTGAAGAACCAAATTTCTCGGAAAAATCGTAAAATCTTGCGGAAACAAGTTTGATGGTCACTCCGGGTATTCCCGGGAGACTTGACTCACCGGTAATAAAGCCCGCAGGACTCACGTTCCACGGGCTTTGTTATCTCATTTAATAATGCTGATCAGACTAATCCGGGTGCAACATTACCTGTAATACTCAGTTCACCGCCAAGAAGCGAGCCGCCGTCCTGACCGTCGGTTCCTCCTGATTCGTAGATCTTCTCGAACTCCGGTCCGTCAACGGTATTCTTCTCGATAAGTCTCTCGGCGAGTGCCTTGACGATCGCACTCTTATCCTTGAGGATCTGCTTCGTCTCTTCATAGCACTTATCGATGATATTCTTGATCTCCTCATCTATCGCCGCTGCTGTGCTGTCCGAATAGCTCTGCACCTGGCCGAACGAATAACCGAGGAACACCTCGTCGTTATCGTCACCGAAGACCATATTGCGAAACTTCTCTGACAGACCGTACCTCTTGATCATGTTCTTGGCAATGCGGTTGCACTGCTGGAGATCTGAGGCGGCACCTGTGCTGATCTCGCCGAGGAAGATTTCCTCTGCAGCTCTTCCGCCGAGACTCATCTTGATCGTGTCAAGGAGCATCTTCTCAGTATAGAAATCCGTATCCTCGATCGGCTTATATGCCGTATATCCGCCTGCACCGCCGGCGGGAATTATCGTGACTCTGTCAACCTTCTGGAAATCAGATGTTGCCTTGAGAACCACAGCGTGGCCGGCCTCGTGATAAGCCGTGAGCTTCTTGACCTTGTCAGTCAGCTTTTTCGACTTCTTCTCGGGACCCATCTGAACGCGGAATGTCGCATCGGTTATCTCGAGCATCGTGACTTTATCGAGGTTCTTACGTGCGGCCAGGAGAGCAGCTTCATTGAGAAGGTTCTCCAGATCGGCTCCCGTAAATCCTACTGTGGACAAAGCTATCTCATGGAGATCGACATCGTCTGCCAGCTTCTTATTGCGTGCATGGATCTTAAGAATCTCCTCACGCCCATTTGCATCAGGCATATTTACCATGATCCTTCTGTCGAATCTTCCGGGTCTCAGAAGAGCGGGATCCAATACATCCACGCGGTTGGTGGCGGCAATTACAATAACATTCTGATTAGGAGAGAATCCGTCCATCTCAACAAGGATCTGGTTCAGTGTCTGCTCTCTCTCGTCCTGTCCGCCGCCGAGCCCTGCGCCTCTCTTACGTCCTACGGCATCGATCTCATCGATAAATACGACGCTGGGAGCTTCCTTCTTGGCATCGGCAAAGAGGCTTCTTACACGTGAAGCACCTACACCTACGAGCATCTCAACAAAGTCAGAACCTGAGATATAGAAGAACTTGACTCCTGCCTCACCTGCAACAGCCCTTGCCAGAAGCGTCTTACCTGTTCCCGGAGGCCCGTAGAGCAGAACGCCCTTAGGGATCTTGGCACCGAGCGCCTGATACTTTGCAGGATACTTAAGGAAATCGACGACTTCCGCAAGCTCCTCCTTCTCCTCATCTGCACCTGCCACATCGCCGAAGCCGACCTTGATATCGTTCGGATTGGACAGTCTCGCCCTGTTGTTGCCGAAGCTGAAGACGCTGTTGCTGTCCTTGGCAGTTCGCGACAGGCTCATGAATACCATGACTACAATGACGAGTGTCGCCACGAAGAATGCAATATTGATGAGCGTTCCCCAATCGAAAGGCTCGGTATAGTCATAATTCTTGATCTTCCCCTGATTCTTTGCCGTCTCAAGCTTATTAACGAGATCATCCACGTATTCTGAGGGAATCTGCTGAACAAGCTCCTTGTTGATCGAGCTGCCCTGCTCCTTGTAGACGACCGTAACCGTTGTCCCGTTCACCGTGACATCGGATACCTCGTAATTATCGCTGTTGATAAAGCCCATGACATCCGAGAGTGTTGTCGTCTCTCTGTTGCCATAGTTATTACCGAATACCATTACCGAGAAGGCAACCAAAATAGTAAGCAGGAGCGCGTAGAATATAAATCCGCCCCCCGGTCTGTAAGACACATTGCCTTTGTTCTTGCCTGGTTGTTCTGCCATCTGCTACCTCACAATCCTAACGTCTTTAAAGTTCCTGAACTGTCCGTCAAGGTCCAGTCCGTAGCCGACGATGAACTCGTCGGGAATAACGATGCCGCAATAATCCGGCACCAGATCATTAACTCTTCTGTCCGGCTTATCAAAAGCTGCGCAAAGCTTTACTGACTTTGCTCCTCTTTTGTAAAGCACATCCTTCAGCAGCGCCAGTGTACGCCCGGTATCTATGATATCCTCGACTACGAGAACATCCTTGCCTTTGACGTCAACCGTCAGGTCCTTCCTGATCTTAAGCTCGCCTGTCGACTCAGTGCCGACATAGCTTGATACCTGCATAAAATCAACATTGACCGGCATGTTAAGGCGTCTGGTCAGATCTGCCGTAAAGATATAAGCACCTGTCAAGATCCCGATGACGATAAGCTCTTTGCCCTCGTAATCGCGGTTAATGCGTGAGGAGACGTCTTCAAGCATCTTCTCGATCTGCTCTTGTGTGATCATCACTTCAGAAGTATCAACAGCCATACATCATACCTCGTCAAACCTGATCTCCAGGACCTTATCGCAGGAAGACGCACAGCGTTCCCTGGATAATCTGCTAACAAATCCTCTTCCGTGTCCTGCCCCGGGAATATAGCAGACAGTATCACCTGCCATGACCCCCGTAACCTTACTCCTGACCTGCCCCGGCACCTTAAGATCGGTAAGCAGACGGCTTATCTGCTTGGACCCCGATCCGCCTGCCTTGGCAAACTTCAGGCTTCCCAGATCATTCCTGACCACGATATCTCCCGATATCATGTCTGTCGGGCAAAACCACGATTTATCATTATACTCCAACTCATCACAATTCTCAATTATCCTTGCCCTTATTTGAATACCTGAATTAGGTATTTTTGCTGTAAAACCGTCCTTCAATTCATCCGGACCGATCCTTATGTCAAATCTTTGGTCTGATAGGACAAAGCCCATTCCGGATACAATGGCAGTCATCATGGCATCCATTCTCTCACTCTTAACAAATCCGAACAGCCCGTTCCTCTTAAAGCAGACTATCCCCCACGGCATTGCCGCCGTCACCGGAACGTCCGACTCCAGCACCTCCTCGGCACTTCTCAGATTCACATACTCAAAATCCTTGAGAGTCCCCGCAACATACAGGAACAGATGCCTTATAACACGTGATCTTACCGCTTCATGACACTCACGGAGACCTGCCGCGTCAAGTGTCATTTCCTTGCCCGGGCATATCTTCAGCCTGTCGAAAGCCTTATATGTCTCGGATGCAATATAATCCGAATCGACCGCCAGAAGTCCCGACGTATCTCTGATCGCCTGTTCTGGATTCTTGACAGCCACCTCCGCGATCTGCGGGATTATCCTATTGCGCCAGATATTGCGGGTGTGATCGAGCTCGCTGTTGGTTATATCAACACAATATTCACTTCCGCCGAGGAACTCGATTATCTCCTGCTTTGTTACGCAAAGGAATGGTCTTATGATGTCGCCTGCTTTGGCCTTGATCCCGGTAAGGCCTTCGAGTCCCGACCCTCTGAAAAGATTCATCAGGAAAGTCTCTGCCAGATCATCGCCGTGATGAGCCGTAGCGATCACATACTCCGATCCGTCTGTCTCCAGTTCCGCCCTGAACTCCCCGAAAGCCCGGTATCTTACTATCCTTCCCGCCTCTTCAACGGTTCTGCCTGTCCTTGCTGCTTCCCGGGCAACATCAGCGTTTACGCATCTGAGCAATACTCCCTCTTCCTCGCAAAGCTTCCTTACAAAAGCTTCATCCGCGTCGCAGTCTCCCGGTCTCAGATTATGATTAACATGAAGCGCACATATCCGGCCCTTGTAGTCACCGCTCCTCTGAAATGACAATAATACCTTCAGCAAAGCCACCGAATCAGGTCCGCCGGACAGTCCGACGATCACACCGTCATAATCGAGAAGTTCATTCTCACGGCAATAAGCCAAAACCCTGGAAGGCAGATCCATAGATCAGTCCATCATTCCTTCAGGGAAGCCGTCGTTGCTGTTGTTAAAGAAATCATCATTATCTGGATTCTCACCATTATATTCCGGCTCTTCCGGCGGCTCGTACGCCCCCTCGGCATAATCATCCTGCTCAAATGTGTAACTGGCAGAAGCAGAATCACCGTCCGTAGTCCTTGTATATGCAGACTGTCTGGCATTCGGTTCCTCCTGATTGCCGTTCTCATCCGGTTCGAAGAACATGGTTCTTCTGCCCCACCACTTGAGCTTGACCACACCGGTCTCACCCTTACGGTTCTTGGCGAGAATGATGTTGGCATCATTGATCTCCTGCTTCTCTTCGCTCTTGTCTTTGTTATAGTAATCGGGACGGTCGATGAAGATAACAGTGTCGGCATCCTGCTCGATCGCACCGGAATCTCTCAAGTCAGAGAGCATCGGCGTATGATCTGTCCTCTGTTCGGCGCCTCTGGACAGCTGCGACAGAGCTATGATCGGAACTTCCATCTCCTTTGCCATCAGCTTCAACGATCTTGATATATCTGCGATCTCCGACTGCCTGTTCGCTCCGGCCCTGTTCGTTCCCGCACCCATGAGCTGGATATAATCGACTATTACCAGTCCGATCTTGCCGGATGCCTTAAGCTCCTTAAGCTTGGAGAGCATTGTTACGGGAGTAACATTCGATGTGTCATCGACATATATCTTGAGATCCTGCAGATCCTTGATAGCGCTGAGTATCTGATCCTGCACCTCCTGGCTTACATTCGCGGACTGAAGATCTCTGGCCGTGGCCTTCGTGCGCGCTGCCAGTACTCTGTTGCCGATCTCGGCCTTGCTCATCTCAAGAGAAAATATGTTGACCGGATAGCCGTACATAGTTGCAACATTAGTAGCGATGTTGATCGCGAAGGCTGTCTTACCCATGCCCGGTCTGGCCGCGATTATGTTAAGTGAACCGGGGGCCATTCCACCCATCTTCTTATCCAGCTTCAGGAAGCCGGTGTTGACACTCTTCTTGACTTTGCCGCTGGCGACATCCTTGATGTAATTGAGGGTGTCCTTCACGATCTTGTCAAGCTTCTCAAAGCCGACCGTATCGTCCTCCCGCCTCATGGAGGACAATTCGGTGACTGACTCGTCTATTATCGAATCCGCACGCTGCCTTCCTGATGCAGACAACTGTGCGAATCTTGTGAAAGCCATGTTGATCTTGCGCAGTCTGCTCTTCTCAACAACGCTTCCGATATAATCATCAATATTAAGCTGTACCGCGACCATATCAGCAATACCATACAGGTATTCTCTTGTACCGGCCGCATTGATCCTGCCGTTATCCTCCAGATAATCGGCTATAGTATACCTGTCGATCTTACGGCTCTCCATGTACATTGACATGATATGCTCGAAGATCACCTGATTCCTGCTGTCGGAGAAATCATCCTTTGTCAGGTTCTTAGCACTCTTCTCAAGTGCCTTGTCATGTGACATACACAGACAGAGAACGGCACGCTCGCTGTCTACATCCACATTCGGAACGGGAGTCGGATCTATGAGATTGTCTTCATATACCCTGTCATCCATAGAATCACACCGTGGTAACGTCTACATTAACTTCTGCAGATACCTTGGGGTGGAGCTTGATCCTTGCGGAGAAGACTCCTGCTGCTTTGATGGGACCTGACAGCACCACCTGCTTCTTGTCTGTATCAAAGCCTGCGGCGGTGAGAGCATCGGCAATATCAGCTGCCGTTACCGCTCCGTAGAGCTTGCCGCCTTCGCCGCCCTTCGCCTTGATCGTGAAGGTCTGTCCGTCAAGCTTGCCCTTGAGTTCCTGAGCAGCGGCAAGAGCTCTTCTCTCATGCTCTGCCTTGGCGCCTGTCTGGAGCTTGACTTCATTGAGATTGGAGGCTGTTGTCTCTTTTGCAAGCTTCTTCTTGAACAGAAAATTCCTGGCGTAACCGTCACTGACATTTACGACATCATTTGCCTTACCGAGTCCTTTGACATCACTCAACAATATTACCTGCATATACTTATACCTCCGATAGAACTGTAAATAAAAGGCAGCTCCCGTCTGATAGCCCGGAAGCTGCCTGATGCTCCAACTTAAATGTTCAAAGCAATTCTTCCATCTACCTTTATCATTCTGCGGTGTAAGGAAGAAGGGCAAGCTGGCGAGCGCGCTTGATTGCCGTTGTAAGCTCACGCTGATGCTTAGCACATGTACCTGTCATTCTCTTGGGAAGTACCTTACCATTCTCTGTAATGTACTTCTTAAGATTAGCCTGGTCCATGAAGTCGATCGTCTCAACCTTGCTTGAGCAGAAATTGCAAACTTTCCTGCGCGAACGTCTTTGTCTCATATTGCCGGAGAATTCTCTACCGGTCTTAGGTGCTCTGTTCTCTGCCATTTTGTAATCTCCTTTGATTAAAGTTCGAACGGAAGAGTACCACCATCGCCTGTGCCAAATGCATCATCACCGTAATCAGCGTCGATAGGCTTCGACGGAGCCGTGGGTGCACTTGCTGCAACTGATCCGGCAGCAGGCTGCTGTACGTCAGGAATAGGGGCGGAATTCTTGTTACCTGCCGATTCGACAAATTCTGCCTCATCCACGAGAACTTCAGTCACAAACCTCTTCTGACCGTCATTACCATCGTAACTTCTTGTCTGAAGGCTTCCGACGATCCCGATCCTGGATCCCTTGTGGAAATACTGGCTGATGAATGATGCCGTCTGGCGCCAAGCCACACAATTGATGAAATCAGCCTGTCTCTGTCCGTTGGAATCCTTGAACCTGCGGTCGACTGCGATCGTAAAGTTCACGAAATTCACCTGACTTGTGGTCATCTTCGATTCAGGGTCTTTTGTTAATCTTCCTACGAGTAATACTTTGTTCATCTTGTACCTTCCTTGTCTTACTGTGAATTACTCACCAATGCGGACAACAAGGTAACGAAGAACGCCGTCAGTGATATTGAGTACACGCTCGAACTCGCTCGGGAAATCACCTTCGGCTGTGAAATTGATCTGAACGTAGTATCCGCTTCTCTGATCATTGATCTCATAAGCCAGTTCCTTCATACCGATCGTATCGAAAGCATCGATCGTAGCGGATGATTCAACCTTGGCCTTGATAGAATCTGTCAGAGCAGCAATCCCTTCATCTCCCAATGAGGGGTTGATGACTACTACAGCACGATATTTGTTAGCCATGTTACTTTACCTCCTTCCGGACTTATCGGCCCGCCATCCAGGTGACGAGCAAGGAATACTGCGCAGACGCAGTGCAATAAAGGATAACACAGATGTCATTTCAATTCAAGTTACGTTATTGTCAGCATCCAAATTAAACTTACGTTGTGATTATAGCACAGATTTGAACATTTGTTTAGTATTATTCCCCTTTCTTGCAAATTGTAATATTTCGGATTGGAGATTATATCAGGCCATTCTATTTAGTATAATAGTTAATATATTTTAGAGAGGAACCCCGGGTTCGTGCGTCATATAATCACCGTCCTTAAGTGGGAGATAAGTAAGATATTGTCGAGCTGGCAGAAGACTCTTGCCATCTTTCTCATTCCTGCCGCCGTCATGGTCGGGGCGATCAGCCTGTTCCCCAAGCTCCTCAATTATCTGACGACGGGGTCTTTCGGCTCGGCGAGAGTTATAGTCCTTAATGCACCTGACAGTTTCAGGGAGTTTGACGGCAAGATGGATGATCTTTTCTCCTATCAGTACAGCGACGGAATATCGGGGTCCGGATACGATACGGTTAAGAACGGAGATATTATCCTTGAGTTCACCACCGGATCAGGCGTGCCTTTCGATGAGGCCGTGAAGAAGAAATATGTTGATCTTTATGAGAACGGTGTCAATTCCGAGCCGGATGCATTCATGACCGTATCGTATGATTCAGCGAAGATCACGTCAGTTTCCAAGGCAACGCAGCTACTTAATGATGTCGGGAACTCTTATCTGTCCTACTTGAAGGACAAATACTGCTCCGGATATGAGTCCTACAGCGAGGGATCGTTTACGGTGGATGATTTTAATCCGATCACTATGATACTCGATCACAGATCGCAGGCAAATACGCAGGCTTCGCGGGTCATCCCGGGGATAATGATGGTCCTGATGTACTATTGTGTCTATTCGCTGACACTTGACATGATCGCGATGGAGAAGAACAGGGGATTCCTGAGCAAGCTGATAATGACTCCGGTGCATCCCCGCAAACTGCTTGCCGGCAAGGCTCTTGCAGTCAACATACTGGTAACGGGCTCATCTCTTGTGACGTTCTTCTTTCTGTTTTTGTCATCGTGGCTCAACAGGAGCAATGACGTGGGGTCGCTCCTCCCTTTCGGGCTGCTCTTGATGCCTGATCAGCTTCTGTATCTGATAGTATCAATACCTGCATGTGTTTTTGTGCTGACAGCTTTCTGCTTTATAGTAGCTCTTACCCTGGATAAGTTCGAGGATACGACGGCTAATCTCCAGATGGTATTGCTGCTGCTCGTAATAGGCTTTTTTATCAGGATGTTCGTGTACTGGGCACCGATCGGGCTCGAGTACGCGATACCCGTTCACAACACCATTGTTCTTATCAGAGATATATTAATGTCCGAAGTATCGCTGTTCGGTGTGATCTTTGTCATCATCGAGAATACGGTAATCGGTCTGATCGTTATGAATAAATGTGCAAAGAGAATCAGCGGAGGTCCAAATGATCGAAGTAATAAACGTCAAAAAAAGATATTCAACTGAGACTATGATCGTCAAGGGCGTATCATTTACGGTCAAGCCGGGCATCATCTACGGTCTTCTGGGGCCCAACGGCGCCGGCAAGACAACGCTCATGCAGATGATGGCCACCCTTCTTAAACCTACGGAAGGCAGCATCAGGATATGCGGGAAGGATGTATCTGAAGATCCCATCGGAATACACCGTCAGATCGGATTCCTTACGACCGAGGTCAAGCTCGATCCGCTATCAACGCCGAATAAACTTTATGATTTCTTTGCGGCGCTTTATGATCTCCCGGAGGAAGGGATCTGCGAGCGCAAGGTCAGGGATTTTGACAGGTTCGGGATCACGCCTTTCGCGGATAAGAGGATCGTTGAGCTGTCAACGGGAATGAAGCAGAAGATATCGATCTGCATATCGCTTAAACACGAGCCGCCCGTCATCATTTTCGACGAGCCGACGAACGGCCTTGACATCCTGACATCAAAGCAGGTTACGGATTATCTTAGGGAGCTTGCCAAAGAAGGCAGGACGATAATAATGTCCACTCATATTTTCTCGCTTGCGGAGAGTCTCTGTGACGAAATAGGCGTTCTGGTTGACGGGGCGATCGTGGCATCGGGATCTGCTGAAGAACTCTGCAGACTGACAGGCAAAGATACATTCGAAGAGGCTTTCTTTGCGCTTTATGAAGCAAATCACAAGGAAGGGGCGGCAAATGCGAGGTAAGGCGTTCAAAGCACTGGTACGCAACGCTTTCCGCAAGAACGGGTCAGGCGGGGCAACGGCATCACTTCCGGTAGGAGTGGCACTTCTCCTGTCCGGAGTTATTGTCTTCAGCCTCATACTGGGGGCATGGTTCAGCTCATTCTCATGGTGGTGGCACAGATTTGACCCTGTTCCTACGGTCATATGTGTCAACGCGCCTCAGAAGTTCAAGGAATACATAGATGATATTAATGCACGTGACAAGGCAAAACAGCAGGAAGAGTTTGCGCAGTTCGTCTGGACAGAGCATGAATACGTCTTCGATGTCGCTCATTTTGCCTCAGTCATGGATGAATACAATTCCAAACTTACGATTGTCTTCGACAAAGACAGGGACGTTCTTACCTTCTACCCTGCCAAGGACCTTGGCAACTACGCCTGGAAAGAGAATGTCAGGTCATATATCTTGAACGGTTATTCTGATTACATTACGCAGAACACCGGAGTCGACGAGTCTTCCGATGCCATTGTCATTGAAGAGGATGCCGTTATGCCTCCCGACAGCGATGAGACCGATCCCGTGATCAAAGTCCTCGCGTTCATGCTGATACCACTCGTCTTCTTTATCATCGTGCTTTACACCTCAATGAGCAAGGGAACCAACATAGTCGCAGGTGCCAAAGAGCAGAACACATTCGCTGCGATCCTTATGACGCCGGTATCAAGGACTTCAATTATCCTCGGCAACGTCACCGGCGTCTGGATATCATCTATGATACCTGTACTTATCGTGTCTGTTCCTCTCCTGTTTATATCTCCGTACCGTGCGGGAGCTCTCCCGTCAGTCCTCATGATGACGGTTCTTGCCTTCTTCGTGGCGTCCGTCGTTATCCTCATCTCAGTCATGAGCAGCAATGTCATATCAGCCCAGACGGCTTTCCTTCCCGTATTTCTGATATTCATTGTCCTGTGTATCACATGCATGCAGAATCCGGAGGAATACTTCGGCATCTACGAATACATGCCTCTCTACGGTCAATATCTCGGCATCGCCCTGGCTCTGACTGAAGGCGTATCATTCCTGCCCGCGCTGGTCAGTTCAGTACTTACGCTCCTTCTGGCGTTACTGGCGGTTTATGTCTCGGTAAGGCTTCTGGGCAGTGAACGCTTCACCGTATCAGTCATGTCTGTAAGCGACAGAGAGCTTATCAAGGCCCGTAAGGAAGCAAAACGTGCCTCAGGCAGGGAGTTAAGGCTCAAGACCCGCGTATCTGTATACGGATATAAACCGCGCAGCCGTATGAACCATATAAGCTTCAGCATCAGCCAGGTATTAAGGCCTCTGATGCTCCTGTCACTCTTCCAGCTTATTGCTCTTATCCCTCCTCTTCTCATGACAGACGGTGAATACCTCACGCAGGTAATGTACAGCCTCAAATCAGTCAAAAACGTATCCGATGTTCTGTCATCAGGCGCAAAGATCATAGGCGTGCTGATGAGTACACCTGCATTTCTCATATCCATGGGAATGGGCTACGTGTTGATCGACATATATTACTGTCTCAGAGTGCGCCTGTTTGAGCGCACAAGTCTGAAATCGGGATTGGGCTTTGCCAAAGAACACATCATAAAGAGATATATTACCGGAATTATTACAGGCACGGTAATGATCGCATCTGTGTTCGCTATCCTCCTGGCGACAGGGCAGATCATGGTCACAGGGTTCGGAATTAATACATCTTCCCTGCCGCTGTTCTTCTCTTATGTATTTATGTGGCTGTTCCAGGGAGCATGTGAGGAGATAATGTTCCGCGGTTACATGATCCCCCGTCTTGCCGCCAGATACGACTTTGTCCCCGCAGTTGCAGTATCTTCCCTGCTGTTCTGCTTATTCCACGGTATGAACCCGGGATTCAGTGTAATTGCATTCATCAACCTCGTTCTCATATCAGTTCTTTACGCACTGATATCATATTACACCGGCAATATCTGGATAGTCTGTGCAGCTCACACATTCTGGAACTTCACGCAGGGCAATATCTTCGGACTTGAAGTATCGGGCAACGCAGGCAATGTCTCAATGATACACACCTCTCTCAGCTCGAAAGCATCAGACCTCATCACCGGCGGCACATTCGGTCCCGAGGGCGGGCTGGCAGTTACTGCAGTAACTGTTATAGCGATAGTTGCCGTTGTGTTGATATATAGGAAGAAGTCTTCCGTTAAGAAATAAATTTTACTATATACGTGTGTTATAATAATCTTACGACCGCCCTCATGTATTGGGAGCTCTTTTGATGGAGGTTTTGCCGTATGAAGAACAAAAAGATCCTTGCACTGATACTGTCATTTACGATGATCATCGGAAGTCTGCCGGTTACAGTCCTTGCAAATGAGACTGAAGGACCGTCAGATCCTGAGCAGGTTATTGCCGAATCTCAGGAAGATGAACAAAGCACACTTCCGGAAGCAGACGATACAAATGCTCCTGACGACACTTCTGAGGATATTCAGGAACCTCCTCAGGATAAGCAGCAGCCGGAAGATGAAGAGGAGCAATCACAAGTCATGGAAGCTGATACCATGAATGCTGCCGCTTCTGTCAGCTATACAGAATACGTATGGAATGAGAATACCAAAACTCTCACACCAAACCCGAAGTCAACAAACGATTATACGGTCGTAACATCCGATATTATGAACAGCTGTCCGGATGGTCTGACAAGCGGTGATTATGTCGTAACGTCAGACACGGCAATAAGCGATTATGTGTATGTCGCCAAAGGCGCGACCGTCAACCTCATCGTAGATAAAGGAGTGACCCTCACCTGCAGTCAGGGCCTCGGCTGCGGTTATAACAAGAATAATCAGTATGCTTCGCTGAACATTTTCGGCAGCGGCAAGATCGTCGCCAACGGCAAGAAGTACGCAGCAGGCATCGGCGGAGACAGGAACGAGACCAACGGCAATATCACAATTCACGGCACGACTGTCACAGCCACGGGAGGCACTTACGCAGCAGGCATCGGCGGCGGAGATGAGGGAAAGGATCCCGACGGCACAACATCGATCAAGATCTACGACGGCACCGTCAACGCCACTGGAGGCAATGAAGGTGCTGGCATCGGCGGCGGCAACGAGCAGCCTGGCGCGCACACATACATCTACAGAGGAAATATCACCGCCAAGAGCAAAAAGCTCGGTGCAGGCATCGGCGGCGGTGATGAGGAAGGAACGCTCGGTATCTTCATCTACGACGGAGAGATCACTGCAACAGGCGGCAATCACGGTGCCGGTATCGGCGCAGGAGAAGGCGGCGGCAACCTGCGCAAGGCAAAAGACGGCGGCGGTATCAATATCATGGGCGGCAACATCACTGCAACAGCCGGCAGCGGCGCTGCAGGCATCGGCGGCGGCTTTAACGAGAACATGAGCGGAGATATCAGTATCAGCGGTACCGTAACGCTGACAGCAGAGGCAGGTGAGGGCGCCGCAGGTATCGGTGCGGGTTCCATGGACGGAAGCAGCTTTACTCATAAAAGCGATATGAAAGGAACTATCCGTATCGACTGCACCGCTCAAAGTGTGATCTTTGTTTACGCCCTCCCTTCGGAGCTGGTACGTGAACACGATTATATTCAATATACATATGTTAAAGAATACCGTGGCTACAAAGGTGCGGGAATAGGAGCCGGCTGGGGCGGCAATATGACAGGCAAAGTCTATATCACAGGCGGCAATTTGAATGTTTACAGCGGCGTAGGCGGAGCAGGTATAGGCGGCGGTTTTGAGAATTCCAAGGCCGGCGGCGAGGGGAATGACGTTTATATCGGCGGCGGAGACATCACCATAACTGCGGTTTGCTATAATGATAATGGCGATAATGAAAGCACCTCTAATCACGCGATCGGCCGCGGCCATTGTGACAGTAAGGATGGCTCGGTATATATCCACCCGAACAATAATACAACGGGTAAATATATGCGCGTCGTCTATACCGAGTTCGACAAGTATATGAATGATGACCCCAAAGAGACCAAGACTGCAAGTGCATCTGACCGCTCCAAAAAGTGCCACACCAAGTCGGTTCTGCACATCACCGAATGCGACCACAAAGACCATAACGGCAACAGCGGTCTGTCTTATACGATCGTCGGAGATATGCACAAATATAAATGCAAATACTGCGGCTACGAAGCTACAGAGAGTCATTCGGGGAACGACTGCATCTGCGGTTGGAAAAGGCCGTCATGCACCGTAACCTTGAGTGAAGACTCCTCTGAAAGAACCTTTAGCGTTGCGGAAGGGTCGGATTTTGTTCTCCCCGAAGGAAATGATTACGATCACTTTGACTTTAACAACAGGTTCTCCGAATGGCGGTACAACGGTCAGTCCTATGCTCCCGGTGACGCTGTTACTGTTAACAGTGACATAACAATCGGTGCAATGTACGATAAAGCATATTACGTAACGATCAAAAGCATTGGCATGACAAATGGCACTGTCACGACTGATAAGGACATGGCAGCCGAGGGCGAGTGGGTAGTTGTTTCTCCGCAGCCCGATGATGGCTATCAGGTCGATTCAGTCACTATATCAGGAGACGTATATACCACTGACGGCTACGAAAACTACTATGAGGAATTAACACCCGGCGAAGACGGAAGATATTCCTTCCGTATGCCCGCCGGCAAGATGAACGTATCTGCGGAATTCACAAAAGCTCCTAATTATATAACAATTGGAGAAGTTGAGAACGGAACCGTTACCTCGGATAAGGCAGCAGCAGAAGCCGGAGAGACCGTCACGATCACTGCGGTGCAGGATCACGGATACTATCTTGATCAGCTCCACTGCAAGGCGACGGACGGAACGAGGATCGACCTTACTATGGTTGACGATAATCATTTCACTTTTGTCATGCCGGATATGAGCGTGAATGTCTCGGCTGAGTTTGAGCCTTTTGAATATATGGTTACATTTGCTAAGGGCGACGACAGTGCCACAGGTGACATGGAATCTGTCTCAGTTCCTTATGACACCGATTATGTATTGCCTGACTGCGGATTTACCGCTCCTGAAGGCAAAGTATTCTCAGGATGGACGGTAGACGACGGAACTGAGATCAAGTCTGCAGGTGATACGGTCACTATCAAGGATAGTATCACTCTCACGGCTCACTACGATTATTCTGCGGCCCTTAAAGGATATAAGCTCAGCCTTGACGGAGATATCGGTGTCAATTTCTATATGGAGATCGCCGGTGATCTTGTAGATGATAACAAGTATATGTTATTCAATGTACCCGGTGCAGGTGCAGAATATCAGACACAGAAGGTATACCTTGCTGATGCTTCAACAAAATCGATCGGCGGTGTTACCTACTACGTTTTCAAGTGCCGCGTTGCAGCCAAGGAGATGACTGCAGCAATTACAGCTCAGCTCTACAACGGAGAGAATACTGCAAGCGCTGTATACACCTATTCAGTAAAGGATTATGCGGAATATATTCTTGCTCATGCTGACCAGAGTGCTGAGTACGGCAAGGCCGCCCCTCTTGTTAAGGCAATGCTGAACTACGGTACCGCGGCACAGGAATATTTCGGTGTTAATACGGATGATCCCGCGAATGAGACTATATATATGACCGCTATAGAAAAGCATGCCCAAGCAGTAACATCTTCAGATATCGATGCACCGGCATCTGTCATTCCGGCTCTGCCGGAAGGTGTCTCCTTTGACGGAGCATCAGTTTCTCTGAAGTCCGAGACAACATTGTCACTTTACTTTACGAGCGATAAGGATCTTACATTCAGTTGTGACGGCGGTTATACTGTTGATCCTGTCGAAAGCGGAAAATATCAGATCGCAAGGATCAGAGGCATCAGAGCTGAGGATCTGGATAAAACGATCAAACTGACTGTAACTTGCGAAGGCGCCTCATTCGATATTGAATACAGTGTTCTTAACTATTGCAAGAACGCGCTGGATGGAGCTCATCCGGAACTGGAGCCGATAGTAACAGCATTGTACAGATACTATGAGGCTGCTGAAGCTTATGCGTCAAGTAATACTTGATAAGTATTTAAAGGATTATTGATTCAGCCCCCGGAGCGAATACTTCGGGGGCTGTTTAATAGGCTGGTTAAAATGAAAGTGCGAATGCCACGTAAAGATTTTTACCTGTTTTGTAAAGATTATCTTTTCTTTTAATTGGCTGCGTACGCAGTAACTTTGTGAATGAATCCAGCTTTACCGGAACATGTTTGCTGCGTACGCAGTAACTTTGTGAACGAATCCGGCTTTACCGGAACATGTTTGCTGCGTACGCAGTAACTATGTGAATGAATCCTGCTTTACCGGAACATGTTTGCTGAAAAACGAACATTACAGTGCAGGAATATAGATACATCCCTTCTCATGTTTGAGGGTCGATCAGGCCACCTGTCGAATAATCAACTTACGACTTCAATGTATCTACATTTTGCAAAAACCAAATAACCAATAAAAAAACGTGACCTGTTATAACAACAGATCACGCTTTTGGCTCCTCAAGTAGGACTCGAACCTACGACATTTCGGTTAACAGCCGAACGCTCTACCGACTGAGCTATTGAGGATTATAATCCGGCAGCGATCTATCTTCCCGGGCCGTTGCCAGCCGAGTATTGTCGACACTGATGAGCTTAACTTCTGTGTTCGGGATGGGAACAGGTGTGGCCTCATCGTAATAACCACCGGAATGGCT
>Ga0310691_10004220_pt1 | contig 16377 bp, 14 predicted proteins | sample 176DNAGHGlowgp2_FD_203887 | JGI IMG/M metagenome (GOLD analysis project Ga0310691, IMG submission 203887) | Sheep rumen microbial communities from Palmerston North, Manawatu-Wanganui, New Zealand - 1766 DNA GHGlow gp2 (v2) (version 2) | ecosystem: Host-associated > Mammals > Digestive system >...
TGAAGGTTACTTCACCTGTTACATATTTCTGAGTGGATTCAATAAATGCCTGCTCTGCTTCACGAAGAGGTGTAAACCATTTTCCTTCGTAGACAAGGTCGGCAAATTTATTGCCCATATCTTTTTTCATTGTGTAGGTGTCACGGTCAAGGATCAGTTCCTCAAGCTGCTGATGAGCTTCATAGAGGATTGTTCCGCCGGGAGTTTCATATACGCCACGTGACTTCATTCCTACAACACGGTTTTCTACTATATCTACGATACCGATTCCGTTTTCACCGCCCAGCTTGTTGAGGGTGCGGATAATATCTGAAACCTTCATTTCTTTGCCGTTTACAGACTTGGGGATGCCGCCTTCAAAAGTCATAGTAACAGTTGTTGGCTTGTCGGGAGCATCTTCAGGAGTTACGCCGAGTACTAATAAGTGCTTATAATTGGGAGCCTGAGCAGGATCTTCGAGCTCAAGTCCTTCGTGAGAGATGTGCCAGAGGTTACGGTCACGACTGTAACTTGAGTCAGCAGAGAAGGGAAGATTGATCCCGTGCTGCTTGCAGTATTCGATTTCAGATTCACGTGAATCCATGTTCCACTTGTCACTTCTCCATGCAGCAATGATCTTGATATCTGGTGCAAGAGCCTTTATTCCGAGCTCGAATCGTATCTGATCGTTTCCTTTTCCGGTAGCACCATGGCAGATTGCAACAGCGCCTTCTTTTCTTGCAATCTCAACAAGCTTCTTAGCAATAAGAGGACGAGCCATGGATGTTCCCAGAAGATATTTGTTCTCGTAAACAGCGTGAGCCATTACGCAGGGAACAATATATTCATCGCAGAATTCATCAGTTACATCAAGTATATACAGCTTTGAAGCACCGCAGCTTGTAGCTCTCTCTTCAAGACCATCCAGTTCTTCTTCCTGACCACAGTCAATGCAAACACATATTACTTCATAATCGAAATTTTCCTTAAGCCACGGAATGATAGCAGTTGTATCAAGTCCGCCGGAATATGCAAGAATTACTTTTTCCTTTGCCATGATGTTTCTCCTTTGATTTTTGATTGATTTAGTTCAATATACATCAATGAAAAAAATAAAACAAGTACTTTATGCATAAAAATTTAAAAAACACAAAATAAAATGCATAAAAATAAATAAATACTTGCATAATATTCAAAAAGTATGTATGCTTATGCAATAGAAAAACTTTTGAAATGTGTTGTCTTTACGTACATTTATATATGGAGTGATATAATAAAGCAGTGCATAAAGTTCTATCGATGCATTTCGGGAATTCAATTCTTATTCTAAGGAAGGTTTCAATATGATAAAGGCAGGTATTATAGGTTCAACCGGTTATGCCGGTGCAGAGATAGCAAGAATTTTGCATAGCCATCCGATGGCAGAGGTTGTATGGTACGGATCACACAGCTATATCGATGAGAGATTCTCTTCTATATATGGAAACTTTTTTGAAATAGTTGATGAGAAGTGCCTTGATGATAATATGGAAGAACTCTCTGAGAAGGTAGATGTGATATTTACCGCAACTCCCCAGGGATTGTGCGCAGGTCTCGTAAACGAGGATATTCTAAAGAAGGTTAAGATAATTGACCTGTCTGCTGATTTCAGAATAAAAGACAAAGATGTATATGAAAAGTGGTACGGCATCACTCATAAATCGCCGCAGTTTATTAAGGAAGCAGTTTATGGTCTGTGTGAAATAAACAGAGAAGATATAAAGAATGCGAGAATTGTAGCTAACCCCGGCTGCTATACCACATGCTCAATCTTAACGGCATATCCGCTTGTTAAGGAAAAGCTGATCGACACCGGGACACTTATAGTAGATGCGCTCAGTGGAACATCCGGAGCCGGAAGAGGTGCGAAGGTAGCAAATCTTTTCTGTGAAGTTAATGAGAGCGTAAAGCCTTATGGAGTTGCAAGTCACAGACACACCCCGGAGATTGAAGAACAGCTGGGATACGCGGCCGGAAGTGAAGTTATGATAAACTTCACACCTCATCTTATACCGATGAACAGGGGGATTCTTGCAACGGAATATGCGACTCTTATTAAGAAGAAAGATGGTTCTCTTCCTACCAAAGAAGAGATAAGAAGCGCGTATGAAAAATATTACAAGGATGAGAAATTCATAAGGCTTCTTCCTGATGGTGTTTATCCTGAGACAAGATGGGTTGAAACGAGTAATTACGTCGATATAGGGTTTAAGATAGATGAGCGCACGGGCAGGATCATTATGATGGGCGCAATTGATAACCTGGTTAAAGGAGCAGCCGGACAGGCTGTTCAGAACATGAACATTTTATTTGGACTTGAAGAAAGTATGGGACTGGACATGGTGCCTGCATTCCCGTGAGGAGATTTATTATGGTTCGGACTATGAAAATAGAAGACTATGATGAGGTCTTCAAATTATGGAATTCGATAGACGGATTTGGGATAAGGACAGTTGATGATTCAAGAGAAGGCATCGAGATGTTCTTAAAGAGAAATCCCACCACAAGCGCGGTATATGAAAAAGACGGAAAGATAGTCGGCGCAATATTGTGCGGACACGACGGAAGAAGAGCTTGCTTTTACCACGTATGTGTGAGTAAGGATTACAGAAGACACGGCATAGGCAAAAAGATGGTCGAGTTTTGTAAGGAAAAGCTAAAGGAAGAGAAAATCTGCAAGGTCTGTCTTAATGCTTTTGTGACCAACAAAGTCGGAAATGCTTTCTGGCAGCGCATGGGATGGAACCTTAGAGATGATATGAACTATTATGATCTTGCACTCAATGATAATAATCTGACCGAGTTTGTAAAGGCGTAAGGAGAGAGAAATGAAAGTAATAGATGGCGGGGTAACCGCAGCAAAAGGCTTCAAGGCAGCAAGTACCGCTGCCGGAATAAAATACAAAGACAGAAAGGATATGCTACTTATTTACAGTGATTCACCCTGCACGTCTGCCGGTGTGTTCACAAGTAATGTAGTTAAAGCTGCGCCTGTTATGTGGGACAAGGCGATAGTTGATGATATCGATGCTGTCCATGCTATTGTGGGTAACTCCGGAATAGCTAATGCATGTACGGGAAAAGAGGGTGAAGATATCTGCAAAAAGACAGCCGGATATGTAGCAAGCCTGCTCGATATACCCGAGAAGTCCGTGCTTGTTGCTTCAACAGGCGTTATCGGTATGCAGATGAATATGGATCCTATCCGCAAGGGAATAGACAAGATGATTACTGAGCTCGATGATACGATCGAAGCCGGAGCGGGTGCTGCAAAGGCAATTATGACAACCGATACACATTCAAAAGAAATGGCTGTTCAGTTTGATATTTCCGGTACTACCTGCACGATGGGAGCTCTTGCAAAGGGATCCGGAATGATCCATCCCAATATGTGCACCATGCTGTCATTTATTACGACAGATGTGGCTATTTCTCATGATCTGTTAAGGAAAGCTCTGAAAAAAGTAGTTGTCGATACTTTCAACATGATTTCTGTAGATGGTGATATGTCCACCAACGATTCACTAATGATAATTGCAAACGGCGAAGCCGGTAATAAAGAAATAATAACTGAAGATGATGATTACAAGTGCTTTGAAGATGCACTCTTTACCATTTGCAGGGAGATGGCAAAGAAGCTTGCAGGAGATGGTGAAGGCGCAACAGCACTTTTTACAGCGCATGTATACAACGCACAGACCAAGGAAGATGCCAGGACACTTGCAAAATCAGTTATCTGCTCTTCACTTACAAAAGCCATGATTTACGGACATGATGCCAACTTCGGAAGAATACTGTGCGCACTTGGATACAGCGGAGCAGATTTTGATCCGAATAAGATAGAACTTAGCATTGAAAGCAGTAAGGGAAGTGTACTCCTTTATAAAAACGGAGATCCGCTCGAATTTGATGAAGACTACGCAACAGCGATACTTTCTGAAAAAGAGGTTATCGCAAATGTAAATATGAATGCAGGAACAGAGGAAGCAACAGCCTGGGGATGCGACCTCACGTACGATTATGTAAAGATTAATGCCGACTACAGAAGCTGACATTTACTTTGGAGGATGATATGGATAAATATATGCAGGAAGTCATGAAAAAAGCAGAGGTCTTGATAGAAGCCCTGCCCTATATTCAGAAGTTTAACCGCAAAGTGATCGTTGTAAAATACGGCGGAAGTGCGATGGAGAGCGAGGAGTTTCAGAAGAATGTAATAAAGGATGTTACACTTCTTAAACTAGTAGGCTTCAAGCCCATAATTGTTCACGGAGGCGGCAAAGCTATCAGCAAGTGGGTCGGAAAAGTCGGAAAGGAAGCTGAGTTTGTAAACGGGCTTAGAGTAACCGACAGCGAGACCATGGAAATTGCTGAGATGGTCCTTTCAAGAGTAAATAAGTGCCTTGTGAGGATGGTCCAGGAAATCGGGGTGAAAGCAGTCGGTATAAGCGGCAAGGACTCGGGCCTTTTAAAAGCAAAAAAGAAGCTCTCAGATGGAAAAGACATAGGATATGTAGGTGAAGTATGTCAGGTAGATCCTCAGGTTTTGTATGACCTTCTGGATAATGATTATCTTCCTATCGTTGCTCCTGTGGGAATGGATGAAAATTTTGAGACTTACAATATCAATGCTGACGATGCGGCCTGTGCTATAGCCAAGGCACTTCATGCCGATAAGCTTGTTTTCCTTACAGATATTGAAGGCGTGTACAGGGATATAAATGATCCCGAGTCTTTTATATCAAGACTTACATGCTCTGAGGCTGATGCGCTCATAGCAAGCGGAAACATCGGAGGAGGCATGCTTCCAAAGCTGTCAAATTGTACTGATGCTGTCAGAGGCGGTGTTAACAGAGTGCATATTCTTGATGGAAGAATTCCTCATTGTCTGCTTCTGGAATTCTTCACCAATAAGGGTGTTGGAACCATGTTCATGAGTGATCAGGATGAAAATGCGGACTGATTTTTTATTGAATAGGAAATTTCTCCGAAATTTCTATTCAACAAAAAAGTTCATATGAAAAATAGGGAGATACCGGTATGAGTGAAAATATGAAAGAATACATTGATGAAGCCGAAAAAGTACTGCTTCACACATATAACAGATTCCAGATCGTACTTGATAAAGGAAATGGAGTTACTTTATATGACCTTGATGGAAAAGAATATCTTGATTTTGTCTCCGGCATAGGAGTATTTGCCTTGGGGTATGGCAATAAGGAATACAATGATGCCTTAAAAAATCAGATTGATAAGATTATTCATACTTCCAATTACTACTACAATGTTCCTGCTATCGAGGCTGCCAAAAAGCTGAAAAAAGTATCCAAAATGGACAGGATATTTTTTACAAACAGCGGTGCTGAGGCGGTTGAGGGCGCTCTTAAGACTGCAAGAAAATATGCATTTTTAAGAGACGGACATACCGACCATGAGATCATAGCCATGGAGCATTCATTCCATGGAAGAACCTTCGGAGCTTTGTCGGTAACAGGTAATGCCCATTACAGAGAAGCTTTTGAGCCGCTGATCGGAAGTATCAGATTTGCACATTATAACGACCTTGAAAGCGTAAAGCGCCTTGTAAATAAGAAGACCTGTGCGATCATCATGGAGACAGTTCAGGGCGAAGGCGGAATTTATCCGGCCACAGAAGAGTTTATAAAGGGAGTAAGAAAAATCTGTGATGAAAATGATATTATTCTTATTCTCGATGAAATCCAGTGCGGAATGGGACGAACAGGCTATATGTATGCATGGCAGAAGTTCGGAGTAAAACCTGATGTTATGACAAGCGCCAAAGCTCTTGGATGCGGAGTGCCTGTGGGTGCATTTTTGATGACTGAAAAAGTTGCGGAAAGTTCACTCGTTGCAGGCGATCACGGAACTACATACGGCGGCAATCCTCTTGCCTGTGCAGCAATAGATAAAGTCCTTGATTTATTTGAGTCTAACCATATAATAGATAACGTGAAAGAGGTTTCCTCATATCTTGAGGAAAAGCTGGATGAATTGAAGGATCGTTATGACTTTATTGTCGACAGAAGAGGCAGTGGCCTCCTTCAGGGACTTGAATTTGATCATCCGGTATCGGATACGATAAATAAGGCACTTGAGAATGGGCTTATCCTGATAAATGCAGGAACAAATGTAATAAGATTTATTCCGCCGCTTGTCATCACCAAAGAGGATGTTGACAGGATGATAGCTATATTGGAGCCTTGCCTTACGTAAATAACAGATAAGAAAAGGATTTTATATGAAGCTTAAGTTTCGAATCATAGGAGCTGCATGTGTGCTTTTGGCTGCAGGAGGAGCAATTTTTTATGCTATGTCAGGGCAGAATATACAGGATGAAGCACCGATTTTTACTGCAGGTGGCAAGACCACTGTGAAGCTGTGGTACACAGATGAAGCACTTACAGATTATCTTACGGGAAAAGCTGTTGAGTACAACAACATGGCTAATGATACCCGTGTCGAGATAGAGTTGGCATCAGCGCTTGAATATCTTGAAAATATAGGAAAAGCATCAGTAGAAGGAGATGATTTTCCCGATGTTTTCATAACGACAAATGATACTCTGGAAAAAGCTTATCTTGCAGGACTTGCAACGGAGATTTCAAGGCAGGATGTACTTAGTGATGAGACCTACGGTTACAGCGATGCTGCTCTTAATGCGGTTTCATATAAAGGAAAATATATAGCTTATCCATATTATTTCGAGACCAGCTCACTTTTATATAACAAAACATATCTGTCAGATTATGTTAAGGAGTCGCTTCAGGCAGAAATTGATGCAAAAGAAGGAGAAGAAGCACAGGCTGAGATTGACGCAGGGAATATAGATACCGATGAGGGAACAGAGGTTGTTGCAGAGGAGGAGACTACTTCTGAGCCTAATGAGGCTGCAGGAGAAAGCGCTATCAGCGAAGAAGAGCTTGATGCAGCTATAAATGCCGAGCTTCCTGATACTATCGAAGATATTCTTGTTTTTGCAGATGATTATAATGCTCCCGAAGCGGTAGAGTCTGTATTTAAATGGGATGTATCCGACATATTCTGTAATTATTTCTTTGTCGGAAATTATCTGAACATGGGCGGAGCTGCGGGAGATGATATCTCTCAGATAGATGTTTACAATGATAATACTATAAACTGCATGAGCTTTTATCAGCAGCTTAATCAGTTCTTTGCTATCGATGAGGACGAAGTCAGCTATGACAAGGTAATACAGGATTTCATAGATGGAAAAACAGTATTTACCGTTGCAATGTCTGATGCTGTGGCCAAGATCGAGCAGGCAAAGGCAGAGGGCAATTGTTCGTTTGATTACGGCGTAACTGTTATGCCGGGACTTAATTCAACTTATTCAACAAGGACTATGTCTGTTACAGATTGCCTTGTAGTAAACGGATATTCAGAGCATCCTCAGGAAGCAGATGATTTTGCATGTTTTCTTGCTACTGAGGGAACTGATGCAATGTATAACATGAGCGGCAAGATGCTGGCTCACAGCAAGGTGAATTATGCCAATGAATCACTTAACTCTTTTGTAAGTGTATATGCTAATTCCGTTCCACTTCCAAAGATGATCGCTACCAGCAATTTCTGGGTCCAGCTTGAAATCGCCTTTTCAAATATCTGGGATGGTGCAAATGTTAATGATACTTTGAAGTCATTATCAGAGTCCGTAAAACTCCAGATAGGAGGCGAGGCAGTTGAGGAAGAACGCCTCGCAGATCCTACTGTGATCATAACGGATACAGAATAAACAAAAAAAGTGCCTAAGGGGCATTTTTTTTTGTAATTGTTACGAAAATATTACAGGCATCTTGCATGCTTAATATTTTTCAGCTATTATGATGAGTGGGCTAAAAGCCTAATTTTATGCGTGGTGGGGACCTCTGTTTATTCGGAGGAAACATGCAAAAATATTTATTTAAAACTTGTTTTATTACAATTTTTATGTCGGTATTATTATTTACCGGATGCAGTAAAAAAAATAACGAAATTGTGCTAGATATGCAGGAAGATATCGGTTCGCAGGATGATGCCATTTCCAAAGAAGGAGCTTTTTTGGAACAATCTTCAAAAAATGAGTCTGCGACAGATATTGCATCAGATCAGGACTCTGCTTATGAAGATAAAAAAGAGAGCGGACAGGCGCAGAGTGACGTAGCGGATACGCAAACAAAAGCGCAGGATGATCAAGCTATGGTCATCTATGTATGCGGGGCTGTTGAGTGTGAAGGCGTTTACGAGCTTGGATCCGGAAGCAGGGTTGTGGATGCGGTTAAGGCAGCAGGAGGTTTTTCATCTGATGCCGATACTTCATATCTGAATCAGGCGCAGATTCTTGAAGATGGTGTTAAGATCAGGATACCAACACGAGAGGAAGTAGCAGCACTTGAGGGTGATGCTAAGGGCAGTGCGGAAGACAACTTTATAGAAAACAGTTCTACTGATAAGACTGCGGACAATAATTCTTCAAGTAATGATGCAGCAGGGACTAAGGTGAATATCAATACTGCGACAGAGGATGAACTTACCTCTATTCCCGGAATCGGACCCAGTAAAGCATCAAGTATCATAAGCTACAGAGAAGAGAACGGTAAGTTTTCATCGATAGAAGACATCATGAATGTCACGGGGATTAAAGACAAGTTTTTTGCCAGGATCAAAGACTATATAACAGTATAATAATCAAGTGGAGTGTTTTAAAATGGCTAACAAGGTTCTTGTTGTAGATGATGAGAGGACAATTGTAAAAGGTATCAAATTCAGTCTTGAGCAGGACGGAATGAAAGTTGACTGCGCTTATGACGGAGAGGAAGCCGTTAATCTGGCTAAGGCGAATACATACGATATTATCCTTCTGGATGTAATGCTTCCTGTTATTGATGGATTTGAAGTATGTCAACAGATAAGAGAATTTTCACAGGTGCCTATCGTTATGCTCACAGCCAAGGGCGATGATATGGACAAGATTCTCGGACTTGATTATGGTGCAGATGACTATATTACAAAGCCTTTTAACATCCTTGAAGTAAAAGCAAGAATAAAAGCCATTATGAGACGTACATCCAAACAGGATAAGGAAGTAAGCGTTCTTACTTTCGGTTCACTTGTTGTTAACGAAGAGTACAGAAGAGTATATGTAGGTGACAGAGAGATCAACCTTACCAGCCGTGAGTTTGATGTTCTGGAGTTTCTTGTTGCTACACCCGGTAAGGTATATAACAGAAGCGAACTCCTTCATGCAATATGGGGTGAGGATTTCCCGGGAGATGAGAGAACAGTTGATGTTCACGTAAGACGTCTTAGAGAGAAACTCGAAAGTAACCCTTCAGAGCCCAGATACGTGCGTACAAAGTGGGGCTCAGGATACTATTTTCAGGCATGATAAGTTATGATACAGAATCCATTTAAAAGTCTTAGGTTCAGAATATTTCTTCTTGTTTTTTTTACAGGAATACTCTCATGTTTTGCAATTCATTTTGCAATCATTGAAAGCTATGAGGACAGGGCGGTAAGTGTCAGAGAGTCGGAGGTTTCAACACAACTGATGATACTGGCAAACCACCTTATCAATTATAGCTATTTCTCAGATACCACATCGGAGGTCATAAATGCAGAGCTTGATCTTCTTGCCAATCTGTATGACGGCCGTGTTATGGTTATCGATGACAATCTCAGGATCAGAAAAGATACATATGGTATCAGCGATGGTAAGATAATAATCTCCGAAGAGGTTGTAAGATGCCTGAAAAAGGGTACTACCGGAACTACTGCCGCTTATGATAAGAATAACGGCTATATTGAAATGACAGCGCCTATCACAGAATCTCTCACCTATGAGAGCGGAGACGTTGCACCATTTATGGACGTTAAACAGGATGTTGTCAGAGGCGTAGTGCTCATCAGTGTTTCTACAGATAACATTTCTGCTACCATGGATATCCTTACCAGAAGAGCAGTGACAATAGAGATAATTGCAGTAATACTTATCCTTGTTCTTGCGTGGTGGATGTCGGGAAAACTCCTTAGACCATTCGATAAGATTACAGCTTCGATCAGCAATATCAAATTGGGATTGTCCAATGATCCTATAGAAGCGTCGAATTATCTTGAGACAGAGCATATTATTCAGGCGTTTAATCAGTTATTAGCCAAGATGAATGCTCTTGATGCATCAAGACAGGAGTTTGTATCAAATGTATCACATGAGCTCAAGACTCCTATTACATCAATGAAGGTGCTTGCAGATTCGCTTATCGCTGAGGAAAATGTACCAAACGAAGTGTACAAGGACTTCATGATCGACATCGGAGCTGAGGTTGACAGAGAAAATCAGATAATAAACGATCTGCTTGAACTTGTTAAAATGGACAAAAAAGCAGTAGATCTAAACATTTCATCTGTCGACATAGTTGCTATGATGGAGGTTATCCTAAAGAGACTAAGACCTATTGCAAGAAAGCATAATATAGAGCTTACACTTGAGACTACAAGAGAGATCACAGCTGAAATAGACGAAGTAAAACTCTCTCTTGCGCTGATGAATCTTGTGGAGAATGCTGTAAAATACAATAAGGATGACGGATACGTAAGAGTTAAGCTTGATGCCGATCATCAGTATTTTACATGTGAGATCAGTGATTCAGGAATAGGAATACCTGAGGATAGCTTAGATAAGATATATGAGAGATTCTATCGCGTGGATAAGTCCAGATCGCGAGAGATTGGCGGAACAGGACTTGGACTTGCCATAACACATCGTGCTATTTTGATGCACCGCGGAACAATAGAAGTTGAGAGTCAAGAAGACGTTGGAACTACATTTACAGTAAAGATTCCTCTGATCTATATGCAATCATTTGAATAAAAATATGAGTGGAAACAGGATTATATTTACTAATTTCATAGCGGTATTTGTCGTAGCACTTGTGCTTATAAATGGGTGTGCGGGAAAAGACTCGGAGGATAATGACAGTATAATCGATGTCTATTATCTGAACTCCGAAGAAACCGGAATACTGTCCCAGAAGTATGAAGTGCAGTCAGATATGGATGATACAGAAGCGGTTGTAGATGAGCTTTTAGTACAGATGGAGACCATGCCGGAAAAACTCGAGTATGAGGCTCCTATTTATGGTGCGGTAAATCTTACATCATACGTACTGCAGGGAGGACTCCTTACTCTTAATTTCGATGCAAGATACAATGAGAATGACACCGTTACGGAGATTCTGGACAGAGCTGCTGTTGTAAGAACCCTGAGCCAGGTGCCGGGAGTTGACTATGTAACTTTCATGGTCGCAGGGACACCTCTTAAGGACAGTACCGGCAACATCATAGGAAATATGTCAGCTGACAACTTTGTCTATAATGCCGGCAATGAAATAAATACCTATGAAAAGGTTGAGCTCGTTTTATATTTTGCATCAGAGGAAGGAAACAGTCTGATCCCGGTATACAGAAATGTGGTATACAACAGTAATATACTTATGCAGCGACTTGCTGTTGAGCAGGTTTTAAAGGGACCCAACACCGATGCGGCTCTTCCTACACTTAATCCGCAGACCAAGATCAATTCTGTTTCTGTACGAGACGGTGTATGTTATGTGGATTTTGATAACAGTTTCCTTGTCCAGCCTTACGCAGTGACAGCAGAAACTGCTATTTATTCATTGGTCAATACTCTTTGTGCGATAACTGATGTTAATAAAGTTCAGATATCTGTAGGCGGATCTACAGATGTGATCTTTATGGATACGTTGTCATTGAACACAGTTTTTGAAAGAAATCTTGATATAGTAGAAGAATAATTTATGAAAAGACCGCTATGCATCTTTATGATGCTCATAGCTTTGTCTGTCTGGCTTCTCATGGCAGTTATGCCTTATGAGGAGCATCTTACTGTGCCTGATCAGGCATCAGTTACCAAAATAGGATTTGTAGAAGGTAAAGAAAAGAAAAAAGATACTGATGTTGTATATCTGAAAGTCCCGGGGGAAGAGGGACTTTTGATGCTGCATTTGATGGAGGAACAGGAGGTTCCGGCTTACGGCAGAGTTATAAAAGTGCGCGGAAAGTGCATGGCTTTTCAGAACGCTACAAATCCCGGAGAGTTTGACAGTAAAAGCTACTACAGAATATTAAAAATTTCATACAGAATAGTTGATGTAAGAATACTGGACGTGCGTGGAAGTGCGGACGTATATAAAGAGTCCCTGTACAAAATAAAGACAGGACTTGAGGAGAGCCTTGAAAAATGCATGGATGAAAAGGATGCAGGTGTAATTGAGGCTATTCTTCTTGGGGATAAGAACAACCTTGACGATGAAATAAAGGACTCCTATAAGCGAAATGGGATCATTCACATTATCGCGGTATCAGGACTTCATATTTCGATCATCGGATTTGGTCTGTACAAGCTTCTTAGGAGGATGTCACTACATACTTTTCTTTCTGCGCTTTTATCGATATTTATTATGTATTCATATGGAGTTATGTGCGGGATGAGCACCTCAGCTTACAGGGCAATCTTTATGTTTGTGGCAAAGGGTTTGGCTGATGTAATAGGGCGAACCTATGATATGCTATCTGCAATGGCATTATGTGCGATACTGATCCTTATAGAACAGCCACTATATTTATCTCACAGCGGATTTCTCATGTCATTTGGGGCAATAATAGGTATAGGCTATGTTCACCCGGCCCTTCCCGAATGGCTAAGGGAAGGCAGACTTAAGATTTTTTCTGCAGGGACGGCAATAACACTTGTAAATCTGCCGGTCTATACCTCCTTTTACTATACATTTCCTGTCATATCCGCAATCCTTAATATTCTTGTACTTCCGCTTATGTCGCTGCTTATATTGTTTGGATTTGCGACAGCTTTTGCAGGGTGCTTAGTGATCGGCCTTGGAAAAGTGTTTGCGGTCATTGTACATTTCATCCTTTCCTGGTTTATGTTATGCTGCCTTGCCGGAGAGCAAATCTACGGAAGTACTTGGTATGTCGGGCACTCAGAGAAAATACAGGTATTTATTTACCTACTGTGTCTTTTTATATTTGTATTTTTTAATGAATACAGGATAAAGCCTGTGCACGAATGGCTAAAGACAAAGCCAAAGAAACTCAGAAAGGCAGCAGGCTATCTAAGATATGTCGCAATTGCTGCAGGGCTTGTGATCTTATGCATAAGAATAAAACAGCCCCTTACCATAACCTTTATAGATGTGGGACAGGGTGACGGAATCGTTCTTGAAACTCCGGATGCAAATTATCTTATAGATGGAGGAAGCACATCCAAAAAGAATCTGGGGAAATATCAGCTTATTCCGTTTTTGGCATACGAAGGCATAGGGAAACTGGATGCGGTAATTCTGACTCATGAGGATGAGGATCATTTAAGCGGCATAATAGAGCTTTTTGAAGATATGAGCAAAAACAGGGGCAGCATACAGGTTAAGAATCTAATCTTGCCGGATATAGCAGATGAGTCAAAAGGAGAAAATTATAAAAAGCTCGAGGAGTATGCAAAAAATCTTAATATTGCTATATCGTACATAGGAAGAGGAGATAAGATAAATTCCGGATATTTATACATGAAGTGCCTTGGACCTGTGTCCGGCATGCAAACAGATGAGCCTAATGCCTACTCGACCGTTATGTATGTAAAACTTAGAAGCTTTAAGGCTCTGTTTACAGGGGATGTGGAAAAAGAAGGACAGAGCAGCCTGAAAAGCTATATTAAGAAAGACATGGAGGAATTCGAGAATATAACACTGCTTAAGGTTGCACATCATGGGAGCAGATATACGACAGATGAAGAATTCCTAAACATGATAAAACCGAAGATTGCTGTAATAAGCTGCGGAGTAAATAATAAGTACAATCATCCGCATAGGGAACTGCTTAAAAGGCTAGGTGATGCGGGCAGTAGTATATATACAACTGCAGAAAACGGTGCAATTACAGTGACGACAAATGGAAAAACAATGCAAATAAGCAATTTTTGTAAGTAAAAAGGCAAAAAAATGTACAATCACGACGAAAACGCAAATGTCAAGTACGAGTTTTGAATAAAACTGTTCATGTTTGGTAAACACATTTTAGTAAACGTTCTGTATAATAAAATCAGATAGTTTATATGGAAAGGAATTTTGCTGGATATATGAGACGTTTAGTTGCAGTGATATTGCTTCTTGGCGCACTCCTTACATATGATATCGGGAATGTGTTACCTGTATATGCGTCGACGACTTATGAGGGAATTACCGTTAGCGAAGATGATAGCACTTCGGAAGAAAATGCTGAATCATCTTCAGATGAAGAAACATCAGATGACGGAGAAGTATTAGGTGTTCAAAGAAAAGAATCAGACAGGTTTATTCTTGGACTTGAAATTGCGATATCTCTTACATTTGTCGTTGGCCTTTTAGCAGCTGGCCGAGGGGTAGTGACAGTAGAAAAAGATGATAAAGACAGTAATAATACTGATGGCGGCGCATAAATTGACAGGATTTTAGGCGCAACGATATGTGCCGGCAAAATTTTAAGGGTATGAAAATTTTATATAAGCAATTAAGAAAACGCGGATTGGGGAATCCGCGTTTTTGCTTTTTTATCAGCATTATTTATGAGATGGAATTATAGCCTTTGTTTACCAGAATATTTTCTACGGCATGAACATCATCCGTATGCATTACCATAATAGGAAGGCCGGAATCTCTGTTGAATGAAAGATATGTATAATTTACATTTATGTTGCTATCGTAAAGTGCCTTGAGAATCTTATCGAAAGCTCCTACTTCATCCGGACATTCTATTGCCAGAACAGAAGTGGTTTTGCAGATAAAACCTGCTGCTTTTAAAACTTCAAGACTCTTCTCGGGATCAGATACCACCATTCTTATAATGCCGTATTCAGCAGTATCATTGGTTACTGAACCGAGAATATTTATGTTATTGTCTTTTAAAATACCGGTGATTTTCTGAAAACAACCCTTTTTGTTTTCAGCATAGATAGATACCTGTTTAAGCATTGTTTCTCCTCCAATCAGATGTCATAGGTACATAACAATATGCAGATGCCCTATGACTCAACTATTTCACTCAACTATTTTCATATTCTCCTTTATACTTTCCCGCTTTTCCTATGCTATAATATACAACATGTGATTCGATTATATCAAGGGGACAGTCGATTATGGCAGCTAAGAAAACATCAGATTATCCTGCTAAGCAAAGACAGATAAATGAAGACATTGCTACCGGCAATTTTAAACCATGTTATCTGATTTTCGGAGAAGAAGCTTACTTACGGATTCAGAACAGAGATAAATTAAGAAAAGCGCTTCTTGGAAGTGGTGATGCCATGAATATGCAGCACTATGAGGGCGATTCAATAAACCCGGGTGAGGTTATAGATATGGCGGAGACACTTCCTTTTTTTGCTGAGAGAAGAGTCATTGTTATTGAAAACAGCGGCTTTTTCAAAAAAGGATGTCCTGAGCTTGCAGATTATCTTAAGAACCAGTCCGAGACAACAGTGTTCGTTTTTGTGGAATCAAATGTTGATAAGAGAAATGCCCTATACAAGGCCGTTTCCAAGCAGGGACTTGCTATAAGCTGCGACACCCCGGATGAGCAAATGCTCTCAAAATGGGTTGCTTCCAAGATAAAAGCTGAGAATAAGAGAATATCACCAAGAGCGATAGCATACTTCATAACCAGAGTCGGAACCGATATGTCCAATATGAGCAATGAAATGGATAAACTGGTAAGTTACTGTCTTGGAAGAGATGAGATAACGGAAAATGATATAGATGCAGTATGCGCAAACTGGCTTACCAGCAGAATATTCGAGATGACAGATGCGATAACGCAGAGGAATCAGCAGAAAGCGATAGAGATTTATTATGACCTTCTCGCGCTCAAGACTGCTCCTGAGATGATACTTGCACTAATCGCAAGACAGTTCAATCTCATGCTTCAGACCAAGGAAATGGTTGAAAAAAGGATTGATTCTTCATCTATCGCAAAGACACTGGGATTATTGCCTTTTGTCGGATCAAAGTATGTTGAGCTTGTCAGAAATTACAGCTTTGATGATATCAAGCAGTCACTCGATCTGTGCCTTGAGAGTGACTATCTTGTAAAAAGCGGAAAACTTGACCATGTTATCAGCGTTGAGATGATCATTATAAAGGCTTCATCTCGGAAAAAATAGTCAATTTATGATATAATGGTTTTCGTTGTATAGATTTCTGTTTTTCTTCAGAAAAACGGAAGAAGTCATGTGTTTTTAACTGGAAATACAATATTTATCTTAGAAGTATTTAAAGG
>Ga0310691_10004223_pt1 | contig 16366 bp, 8 predicted proteins | sample 176DNAGHGlowgp2_FD_203887 | JGI IMG/M metagenome (GOLD analysis project Ga0310691, IMG submission 203887) | Sheep rumen microbial communities from Palmerston North, Manawatu-Wanganui, New Zealand - 1766 DNA GHGlow gp2 (v2) (version 2) | ecosystem: Host-associated > Mammals > Digestive system >...
CTTGTAATAGACGAAACTCTCGTCAGGCACGGTGAGCACCCGCTGGGCCATCTGTTGGTTCGAGGCGAAGCGGGCAGCCACAGCGTTCATGCGGCGGTGCCACTCGTCGGTGACCTCCTGACGCATCAGCGGGTCGCCCTCAGCGAGCGACGTCCACCCGTCGCCGGGAAGCTCCCATTGCAGATATTCGTGGCCAGGCGTGCGCTCGGTGAAGAGCTGTTCGTCGCCGGTGCCAAACTGTTTCTTCAGGGCTGTATATACGCGGTCGTAATCGTCGCCGATTAGGCACGAGACGCCTGCTGACTTTATCTTTATGTTCATCCTAAGTATTTAATGATTTAAAGATTTTATATTTTAGGATTTAGGCTTTAGAAGTCTTTGAGAGCTTCCTTGATTTCGTTGGCGGCGCGCACCACTTCGTCAATGCTTCTGAATGGCTTGTAGCGCTGTAGGATGTTATCGACAACCGGCTTGGTGTTTTCGTCATAATAGCGTTTGACGGCATCCACAGCCAGTTGCTCTCTGCGGTTGAGGGTGTTGTTGTAGCCGTCGCTGGTGCGGCAGGTCCACAGCTTCACCTCGTCGTCGTTGATAAGGCGTAGCAGTTCCTCTTGTGCGGCGGACTTGCCGGCACGTTTGGGAGCAGGCGCAGGATCATCCTGTATCACTTGCTGACTGCCCTCGTCATCTTTCTCTATTACTTTTTTCTCTTTTATCTTCTCACTTTCCTCCGCTTTGCGTTTAGCCTCCTCCTCAGCTCTTCTTTTTGCTTCCTCCTCAGCGATTTTCTTGAGTCTGTCTCCGATTTCTTCGGCTTCACTCTGCTCAGGAGTTACCTCATCGATAACGTCAGGGACATCAACCATAACGGTGTCGGCTATCTCCTGTTTCTCATCTGAGATTCCTGAGCCAGAGCCTTTGGAAATGAGGGCTTTAATTCCCATAAAGAGAAGAATAGCCAAGAGCAGACCGAGCACAGCAAACAGCCACTTTCTCCATTGACCATTGACCATTGACCATTGACCATTATTTTTTGGCTGGCTACTGGTTGATGGTTGGGTGGAAGTTGAGGGTGCGGGTGGCGGGGTGAAACGCGGTGTGGAGGGTTGTCCAGAGCCGCCGCTCGGCTTCTGTATTGCTTTGATGAAGTCGGGGATGTCATAAGTGTCTCCAGGCCCCTCTCCGGCTCCACCCGTGGGGGGGAGAGAACCTGCGGGGGGGACAGTTCCTGTGGGAGGCACGGTTCCAGCGGGTGGCACTGCTCCTGTAGTGGGGGGAACAACTGTTGCGTCCGGCTTATCTAATGAGGCCCCCACGGGGGCGGTAGGGGGGGCCGTCGGTGTCGGTGTGGGTATCGGATTCACTGGCTTTGCCGGTCTTGCAGCCGCCTTAGTGTTAAGGGCAATGGTTGACTGGCAGTGTGTTCCGAGTTCGAGACGTCCTACATGTCCGAGTTCCGGATAGCGGCTATGACGCATCAGAGCTTCGAGCTGCGTCATATTCTCCACACAGTAGGCGGCAGCCTCTGGCCCGTTCATTACGGGTAGAGATGTGGGGCGTGCCTCTAAGCGATAGCGACGCAGAAGATTCTGGTACGGCGAACTGTCTACGGGCGTGTCGGGCAGGACGTCGCCTCCCATCATGGCCTGAATGGAGAAGGCGGCAGAGACGGAGTTTAGCACTTCCAGCGGGCTTTTGCCATCGGCCAGACGCTGCTGAGTGGGCAGAAGGAGACAGGTCTGCATCTGTCCAGGCTGTCCGTCGGATGTCTTGCACGCACGTGTATGCAGGGCATAAAGGGTGTAGTTCTGTGCGTGTGTGATTATCCACGTCTGCGTCTCATCGACGATTGTTGGCGGGATAGCGCGGAACTCCTCAGGCACGGTGCCGGCAGCAACGAGGGGCTCCTCATTGAGGCCGGTGGCCAGGGGACCGCCGTATATGCGTAGTGCTATGTTGCGTATGAATAACATTGTTCTATTGCTGTAGGTTCATTATTGCGTTGCGCGGTTCGCAGGTTGCGGCTTTTATGCAGTCGGTGTCGAGCTGTTTCTTGTAGGCTGCCCATTGGGTTGCGAGCCACGGTATATCGTTGAAATAGGCTACTCTCTTTACGTTGGTCTCAGATGCCAACACCTTGGTTACCAACGGAGCGGCTGCGTTGTGCTTGTCCAGACCGTTAGTCTGCTTCTCAACATCTCTAATCAACTTCTGGAAAATCTCCACGGTGACCCAGTAGTTGTCGAGGTTCTTGAAGCGCTGCATCATCTCCTCCTGCTTGGGTCCGGCGGGAATGTTCTGTCTGACCGCGTTTACGGCGTTCTTTGCTGAAGAAACGTCGTTTGAAGCGTAAGGCCGTTGCAGCACTTCGCCCGCCTGCTGATAGGCCTTCATCTCTTCAACCAGCGGTGCCAGTTGCTGTGCGGCTTTGGCAATCTCCTGACTCTCGCCTGAGAGTTCTTGGTATTGCGCATAGGCAGAAAGCAGGTCCTGCATGTTGATCTCGCTGTATTTCTTGCCGAGCCAGGCTTGTAGCTCTGTGCCTGCCATCTGCTCCAGACGCATAGTGCGGAATTTCTTCAGGTCAGCGAGCTGCTTGTTGAGCGAGGCAATCTGCGTAGAGTCCGCCTTGTGCTGCTCCTGCTGCTTCGCAACTATCACGCCGACCTGCTTGAGGGCTGCGTCTTTCTCCTTCTGCAACTGTTTCTTGTCTGCTTCGAGAGCCTTTGCCTTTGTCCACTTGTCGTTGCCCTTGAGAGAATCGCTGTTGTACTTGGTGGTGAGTTCACGCACTTTCTTGCCAAGAGTTAAAGTGTCCTCCTTCAGGCTTTTGATGACGGCGTTCAGGGAGTCGATGTTCTTCTGCTTTGCGGCTTCGCTGGCCTCCAACTGTGTGATTCTCAGGTTCAGAGTTCGTATTGTGGCCTGGTCGACTGAAGCCTCCGGAGTCTGCGTCGTGGCAGGCTGCGGCTGTTCATCCTGTGCGTGTAGGGTGAAGGGGCAGAGGGATAAAGCTAGTAATATAATTCTTAATTTATAATTCATAATTCATAATGCATAATTCATAATTATGGATTCACCAGACCGTCCATTTCAACTTTGATGGTGGCGAGGTTGTCCAGTCCGTAGCTGGTCTCTTCGTTTGCGAAGTTCTTGTATATCTGATTGAGCAGGTTGAGATTCTCCTGCGTGGCTTCTACGCCGCTGAAGTAATCCACTATCTGCTGGCTGAGACGGGTGTAGAACGAGGGACGCTGTCCGTTGGTAGCTGTCCTAATGGTCTTCTCGTCCAGTCCTTGCTGGAATCCCGTCAGATGTTCTATCTCCTTGAACAACGGGTCGTTACGATAGCCCTTAGCTGTGCTTACCAATGCATTCTGCAGGCTGATAAACGAGCGCCAGTCGGTGGTCTTTGTGTCGAACTTCGGCGTGATGGTGTGCTTTCTGTTTACAAAACCATTGACGTTGGTGTAGAGCTTGTGGATGGCTTTGATATTTACGATACGCGGATCGTTTTCCATATTCTCCGCCTTGGCCAGTAGGGTCACGCCAGCGAACTGCTGTTGCAGGGCTGCGTCCTTGAAACTGTCGCTGTGAAGAGCGTTCTTATATCCTTCACACGCTTTATTGGCCACGGTCTCGCGCAGACAATTGTTCACCTTATTGTAACCCTCCAAGGAGAACATCTTCATAGCCTTGCTCTGGTCTATGTCGGCACGCTGGTCGCGGTAGAGGGCTTCGTTCCACCCACTCTCTTTTTCCCACGCCTCGCGAATACGGTTGCACTCGTCGGTGATGTTCAGTTTGTCCTCGGTGGCATATTCTGTGGTGGTGCTCCCTGAGAACAGACTGTTCCATTTGATTGCGAGAAATATACCTCCCACGAGCACCGCAAATATTGCAGCTAATTTAATAATTTTCATCTTATTATTGGTTTTCGGGTTTACTTTCCCATTCGGTTATAGCTTTGCTGGCGGCAGAGATATTATCCCAGGTGAAAGGCTTGAACTTCTTAATAACGTCATTGTTCAGCTTGGTCTCTTTCAGCTCATCGCGTTTCTTGAGAATGTTCTCTATAGCTAATTGCTCAGCCTTTGAGACGGCGCTCTTGGCCTTCCAACCGCTGTGGTTGCGGCAGCCTGAGAGGTCTCCTTTGTTCACGAGAGCCATAATCTCAGCACGATTCTGTGCTTTCTTAGCAGCAGCCTCGGCTTTCTTGGCCTCCTCTTGTAACTTTTTTCTGGCAGCTTCTTCTGCTTGAGCCTTTCTCTCCTCTATTTCAGCAGCTCGTTCGGCCTCACTTGGCTCTGAGACAGTAGGCGTTGCTTCGAGGGTTTCGGCATCGTCTGAAGTCTCCGCTTTGTTCTCGGTTACTATGGTCTGGAGACTGTCCTGAGAGTCTGTGGATAGAGTGTCACCATAGACTACCCCTTCTTCATTGGGAGTGGTTGTCGTGGCCTCTTTCTCTCCTCCAAGAAACCACCAGAGGCATCCCACGAGCAGGCATCCGGCGGCGAAGCCAGCCACAGCACTTATGATGAGAGCTGTGCGTGAGTAGCCTTCTGTGAGCCCCTCTCCGGCTCCCCCCGACAGGGGGAGAGAACCTGCGGAAGGGACAGAATCAGAGGGAATCGTCGGTTTCGACTTTGCGGGACGGGCTGCAGGTGTCTCTTTGCGATAGGAGATGTTTATGGAAACGGCGTGTTTGGCCTTGTCTGGCTGCGATGTAACGCTGAAGATATAGCTTCCGATATGTGCTGGCGTCATTTTCACCTCGCCGGTTGCAAACGAGGCATCCACGAGATACGGCTCACTCATCGGAGTGGTTATGATGTCGCTGATGTCCTTGCCTGCGAGCAGCAGCTGTGCCTTGTCTGTCTTAAAAAAATTGATGATGGTGTTCTGGTCTTCCGCAGGCACATCCTTGGCACCGGGGCGTTTCAGAGTCACTTTGACGGAATACTTCACCATCCGCTTGGGAATCGTACAATGGATGGTATCTGTCATCGGGTCAAGCCGGATTGTAGCGCCCTCGAACGACATCTGCATTCCGGAAGCCTGGAGCAGTCCGCCAAGAGAGAATGACACATTGGTATATTCCACCATCGAAGTGCTCTCGAGCGTTGTGGTGTATTTGTCTTCGGGATGCCGCAAGGTCTGGCCTGTTGGGGTTCCGTTGACTATTATATTATAAATATGTACGCGCGGAATCTCCAGATTCTCAAGTCCGATGGACGACTGGCATTTGGCACCAACCTCAATCTCCTTGAACGAAGAGAATTCCGGGAACTGGGTGTCGCGCATGAAGTCTGCCATCTTCTCTGCCGGGACATTCAGAGTGCCGGTGAGTCCCTGCGGGTTCATCGGGATATAGGCCGATGCAGAGGGGGCGAGCGAGTATTGCGCCATAATCTGACGGAAGGGCTCGTCGTCTATCTCCTTGTTTATGAAACTGTGACGCCCGTCGGTCTGCGGCGACATATACTCTGCGACAAAGAGGTTATAGATGTCCTGAAGCAGTGTGTAGGGGCTTTTCCCTTCTGCCAGACACTGGCCTGACGGTATCGTTACGGCGATGCTTAGCACGCCGGGCGCATCTGCATCGAAGGACTTGACCCGGATGTCAAGCAGCATATACAAGATATACCCGTCGCCGTGCTTGACGAGATATGAGGGGTTATCGGCTATTATGGAAGAGCGGTCCATGTTAGCCCCTTCGTTGCCTGCCAGGACACCTACCGTTACCAACGGGGCGAAACCTGCGCGGCGTTCCTTGGTGCCTCCGATGCGGAGGCCTATTTGGGTTATCATAGGATTATAGAATTAGGAGACTCTCCCCCCGCCCTCCCTTGTAGGGAGGGAGCGAAATGAGGACAAGAGGTGAAGAGCCATGATGAATATTATATGAAGATTATAAATGCGCAGCTTAGCTGATGCACTCTTTGAAACGGTCCCACCAGGTCTTTTCTTTCTTACCGGCAGTCACGAACCGGATGGTGTCGATAATCTTGCGGGTTTCCGTGTCATTGAAGTCAAACACGTCTCCGAGGAAGAAGCGTCCGAGCGAGAACGTGAACACCTGGGGACGGTAGTTGGTAGAGGCGTTTATGCGCTTGGTCTGGCGGCAATAGGTCTTCAGCTGCTCCACCGGACCGGAGTATTTGTTGATAAGCAGTTCGCGGGCTTTCTCCAGACGCACATTCTCCTCACCAAGCATATCGGCCTTGGTGACTATGAAATGAATGGCATCTACGCGCTGCATTACAGCCTGATTCTCAGGGAGCTCAAAGAGTGATACGAACTTGTTGAGTATGGAGAGCTGTGAGATATATTTCTTACGTATGCGCTCGTCAATGACATTGCCCTCGTTGTCCTTAACCTGCTCCACGTATTCCACCTTGACCTTGTCTTTGGTGGAATCGACTATGATGAAGAACACCTTGCGGTTCTCGTTCATAAGCAGGTTGGTAGCTCCTGTTCCCATGTCGGAGAGAGACACTTCGCGGGAGTCGGCGATACGCAGGGCAAATTCCTCACCCGACATCTCCACGAGATTGATGTGGTGCTGAACGAACTTGTCGCCTTTCATCTGCTCGCTTACCTGTCCGTTGATGGTGGTTACGAACTTTCCGAACGTACGTCCCGGCGTTATTCCTGCGTTTACATATTCCTGTAGGGCAGAGGCGTAGGGGCCTCCGTGGGTCTTCATGTTCAGAGTGTAGCCCTGTCCGTTGGCTCCGGCCAGACCCATCAGCAGACAAGTCTTGCCTGTACCCGGAGTACCGAAGAGATAGATGTCTGTGCAGCCAGCGGGAGCGGTGATGTTCGGGTCTTCTATCTGATAGTCCTGAATTACGGGGAAGAGGTCGCGGTCTAGTTGTAGTTTCTCCCAGCTCTCTTCGGTGATGAGCTCTTCGTCCTCCAGTTCCCAGCGGGTGAAAATGTCAGCTGCGAGCAGACGTTCTACATCGTCCTTACTATACTCCGACGGGTTGGATTTCATCTTGGCCAGCTCCTCATCGCGCAGCTGGTAATAAAGGGCGTTGACATCGTTGATAAACGGGCTGTCGGGGTTGTTGTCGCGGTAGTCATCAACCAAGAACAGATCACCCGAGCGCTTCACGCTGTCCCACTCGCCGAAACTGGCAATGGCTTTATTTGCTTCGGCTGCGTGCCGACCCAATGGCCAGTCGGTGAGATAACGGTTGAGGCTGTGTATGCTGATGGCATTCTTGGTATTCTCCCACATGAGGTCATCCAGTTCGTCCATGTGAACGCTGCTGGGGTATTTCATCTTATAGTTACGCAGGGCGGTGTAGTTGCCGCGTTCCAGCGTAGCCCAGTCTGACTGCTCGCGAGCAGCTGCCTCGGCTTCCCTCTGCTTCTGCATGGCATCAGCCAGCTCCTGTTGCAGCTGGTTGGTAAGATTCTGTGCGTCTGCGACTTTGGGACCGTCTGGATAGCGCTGCAAATAGGTAGTCACCTTACGCTGTAGATCCTGAATTTCTGCAGGATTGTTGCGTGGCGAAGACTCTATCTCGTTCCAGAGAGCTACTTCTTCTGGTTTGCGGCCAGCCTCACGCAATTGCTCGAAGACGAGCTGTGGAACAACTCCTTCGAGGTCATTTACAGAGAGGTCTTCGTATGTCTGCAAGAGCTGTACCAGCTTCTGCAATTCTATATTCGGCTGCTTTCTCAGTTGGCTGAGAAGCGTTGGCTTATTTCCGTTTAGTGTTGGCATAAATTATGAATTATGAATTGTGCATTATGAATTATCAAAGTTCAGCCCCTCCGGAGATGTGCTTGCCTTTGGAAATGGCAACGGTGGAGGAACGCGGAGCTACTATGTAGTTGAGTAAGACCATCAGATGGAGAACAATGAGAAGGATTATACCCAGAGGTGTGATGCCGTCGGCAGCGCGGAGCATCTGTGCGAACTTTGGTTCGGGGGCTGTGCCGAGGTCGAACTGGGCATATCCGCTCAGAGTGTAAGGTGCGCCGGCTCCTCCTTCGATTACGGGAATAAGCTTGTTCTCGGTCCCGTAGGTCGCAATCTGTTCACTCAGACGCTGCCAAGCGGTGGTATCTTCATTCTCAATGGCGGCAGCAAGAGAGGGCAAATCCATGAAATTCCAAGTGTTCACCTGCTCTTCCATTGATTTCAAATGAGCCAGCACTTCTTCGGGCACTTGTGTGAGAGCAGAGGCTTTTGAGCCCCAGCGGTCAACGTCTCCGACAACGACTTTCTCCACATATTCAGCCAGAGCGTCGCCTTCAGCGGCTTTCTGCCCGGATGCCTTGTAGTTCTTTATCTCCTCAACAGCATAGGTGAGGAAGGTGGTGCGCTGCTGGTCGTAATTGGCATACAGGGCATTGATGGCCTCGATTTCAGCACGTGCCTGCTGTTGCATGGCGGCAGATCCGCCCGTGATATGGAAGAAGCGGAGGAAGGGTGCAGCGCACAACACGGCCACGATGACGTATAATCCGACGCATCCCCATTCGACATAACGCCAGTTGTCTGTATTCTCTTCTGCTCCCTTGGCTTTAATTGCCATGATGAGCAGGAAGGCCAAGCCAGCCACAAGAGCCACAGCTCCGATTATAGCTCCGCCGGGCTTACCATCGGCTGAATGCATTAGTATTCCGAAGAAAGAGATTACGCCAATGCCGGCGAGACCTGCCAGAGCGATGATATTGGCGATTGATACTTTTCCGCTGTCTGATTTCATAATATATAAATATAATGTAGAATGTATAATGTATAATGTATAATGTATAATGTAGAATGTAGGATGTAAAATGTAAAATTGTGAAATAGTCAAATCGTGAAATCAATTCACTTTTTCCATGAGGAAGGATTCGCCGCGTTTCTTGCCGTAGCGTACCCAATAGGCTTCCAGCATACGGTCCTTATTGGGGATACAGACGTAGTCGTCGTGGTTCACGGTATCACCCTCTTTACTTACCGCGTCGCCGTCTTGGATAAGCACTATACGGTCCTGCTCCCATTTCACAGAGAGACGGGCGGTGTATATCCGTCTGGAGTTGATTGTGTGATGTTCCACCCTTCCCTCTGAGGTAGAGGTGAAGATTAGGTAGGTCCACATATCGTCGATTTTGGCACCCGTATCTGCGTTGTTGAGCGAGAGCTCGTTGGTGCTCCTCCACTTGCCTATTATCAGGTCGTGGTTCTTCATTAGGTCGTCGAAGTTTAGCAGCTCGCCACCCGTGGCATCCAGAGCGTCTTTGATCTGGATGGTAGGTCCGATGGGGTGGGTGGTGTCGGTCTGCTTGGCAGTCATGGTGAGGATTTTGATGACTTGGTCGGTGGTGAGGTCTTTCTTCTTGCTCTTAAGCAAAGCAACGGCTCCTGTAACCACAGGCGCAGCCATCGATGTGCCGTCCATCTCCTGAAGGCCCTCCTTCTCTGACACTTTGAAGCCCAGTTTCTTCCATATAGAGGTGCAGCGCTTGTCGGTCGCACTCCAAAGCTTGACACCGGGGGCTGCTACGGTGCTATAGTTCAAGCCAGCTTCCTTGACGATGCCGAAGTTGCTGAACGGAGCCATCTGCCCCTTACCATCCACGGCTTCCACCTTGATGAAGTCGTTGCTGCGGTTCTTTGGATCCATGCCACTAAGCAGGGTGCTGTTGCCGGCGGAAGTCACGAGAACACAACGATGGTCGTTGGCCACCTTGACGACATATTTCCACAGTTCTTCACCGAGTTTGCTGCTTTGTGTGGCAGCTACCTGATCGCCCAGAGGAATCTGCCCCTTAATGTTGGAGGGGTAGGCGCGACCCATGGAGAAGTTCACCACGTCGGCTCCGTGATAGATGGCATAGAGTATGCCTTCGATCATATTGGCTGTAGTGAGCTGAGTACCTAATGAAATTGGAATCCACGTACATTCAGGAGCTATACCTGAGCAGCCGATATTGTTGTTCTGCTCGCCGATGGCGATGCCGGCGACGTGTGAGCCGTGGCAGTAGGCTGTCAGCTCACCCTCGGATGTCGGACGGCGGGCTGGCGGCTGCACGTTACGCGTGCGGGTCGGAATATGTATCGGGTCGGTGTAGCGTGTGCCTATCTCAGGATGTGTCAGGTCGAAATAGCTATCTACGATACCGACTTTTATCTCCTTGGAGCCACGTGTGATATCCCACGCCTCGTATGCTTGGATGAGACGGAAGTACTCGTCGTATGAGGCTATGGAGAAACCGGGATCGCCGGGTTTGGCACCGTCCTCAAGAATCTCGTTGGTGGCTACACGGAAGTCTATCCCTGTAATGCGTTGAGGCAGTTCGTTGGCCACCTGATTCACTTTGTCTTGCGGTACGGTGAGCACCATTGTTCCGATGGTCGGGTTGTAATACTGAACCTTATACGCTGGGTCGGGATAGAGCTGTTTGAACTGACGGGCGAAGTCTGCCATATCCTTCTTCAAATCCTGAGAGTTGAAGATGACGAATAGCTGGTCTGCCACAATCTGCGACAGGGTATCCTCAGGATTCACAACGATGCGTGAGGAATCGATGGGGGGAATGTAGTTATCCTCCGGATCGGGAAGTTCCGGCACACCAGGGATAGAGTCGTTCCAATCTTCCACAATGGAAGAGTCACGCAACTCCTCTGGCAGGTTGAGCGTGTCAGACGGCTCCCTGAACGGGTCGTCCTTGCCTCCAGACTTGAACGGGTCGTTGCTGTGACAGCCTCTGAGCAGAGAAATCAGGAAGCAGATGATGACCAGTCCCGTGAGGAAAAGCAGAGTACGCCAAAGGCAACCCCAAGGTCCCCAGGGCTGCCAGAAAGGAAAGTAAGGCTTGCGGACGCGTCCGTCTTTATCGTAGTATATGCGTTTCATTTAATTCGTAATTCTTAATGCAAAATGCATAATTATTGTTTGATGGCATCAAGGATGAGTTTTATCTGCTCGTTGGCCTCACGGTCGTAGTCGGGAACATTGATGTGTGCAATGAAAGCCACGTACATATATTCGAGCCAGGTGTTATAGTTGGCCTCGTAAGCAGGGGTATAACGTCCTGCGGATGAGAGGATATCATTGAACAGGGCTGTCATCTCCTCCTCCTCATAGTGCTCCTTTCTCTCACGCTGTGTCCAGACGAAGCACGGTAGATGCATCTCCGTAGAGACCCTACGCGAGGTCTGTATCTGATCTGATTCCAGATAACGGAAGCCGAAGTCGATGACGAAGTCGCTGATTGTTGTCGCAATCATGTCGGCAATGAGGTCCTCGTTGATATTTGAGGTGTTGAGGATATCCACGTAGTCGGCAATCTCCTGTTCGATGCGTTCTGTCAGATGTACGCTGTGAGCCGTGTTCGTTATGCAAGCTACGAGATTTGCCAGAACGATTTCGTCCATAAGTCCGTCTCCGGCAAATGCGTTCATGAACTGTACGCTGCTGATATAATCCTGCCACAGGGTGACGAGGTCGTCGGCGATAATCGATGAGTTCTTGCGTTTCACGGTGTCTCCCTGGAAGAGCTTGCGCTCATCCACACCACGTGACTTGAGGTATTCGGCAGCCTCCTCCTGACTGGTGAAACGGTAGGTCTGAATGAACATCTGCCATTTTGAGGCTTCGCTTGGGCAACCTTCAAAATTATTGCAGCGCTTGCGAATAAGCTCATAATCAACAATCTTGCTTGTGTCATGAACGGCGCGCCCGAGCTCAGGTATAAGGCGGTGAACCTCCTTGAAACTCTGGGCTTCGGTGAGTTGGAGTGCTTTCAGGAGATGTCCGAAGAATCCCGGATTGTCCTGACATGTAAACTCCAGTTCGCGGAAGATTCCGTTTGCCTTACGTATGTTCTCTGCTAGCAGTTCTGCGGTATCGTCGGAGATGTAATACTCCTTCATTATGGTCAGGACTTTGTTCAGAACCTGAGCGCAGGTGTCCTTGAACTGTGCTTCGCGCACTCGTCCCATTGCGGACGCCGCGCGCGTGAGATTTTCTATAATGTATAGCGAACCGTCGTTGTTCATAGTGCTTGCTACGTCCCAGGCGAGCTCGCGGTTAGCGAAGAACATAGCAGCATCGTCGCTCTCGCAGAAGGAGTCGCGGAGCAGATCCAGATAGTCTCTGGAGACGAGCAAGTTGGTTTCCTTGCCCTCGGTGGCAAAGCCGTCGAAGAGCTTCGAGCCTTTGGGACCGGAGTATTTGAAGTCGCGCAGTAGATAACTGTTCTGGAAGAACTGTCCGGGTTGTGTCCAGTTCTTCACCCAATCAACGCTGTCAGCCTGGAAACACTCTTTGTAAAGCACCTTCATGAAACGGGCAGACCAGCGGCCATCGATGGCTATACGTTCATTTGCCGACGGGTTTTGGTTCTCCGCCATATCCATGTTGAACTTTGTGGCGATATAGAAGAGCGGGGATATGCCGCCGGCCAACTGGAGCGTGCGAGCGCGCTCTTCCGGCGTTGTTCCAACATATTGGTTTACCCATTCGTTGAGGATGATATACAGGTTCGTGACCTCGTTCTTCTCTCCGTGGTGGCAGAAGAGTAGGATATTGATGGCACGTGCCTCGCAGTATTTGTTGAAGAGGTAGGCCACCTTACCGCGCAACAACACGGTGGTGAGGATCTTGGGCTGCTGCAGGGTGGAAATCTTCTGAGTGGTGCGTGAGCGGGCGCCGGGGAAGTCGAGCAGGTCGGTCTTTTTGAGCAGGTCATAGTTCACGCCTCCCTGAGTGAGTTGGGACTGGATGTTGGGAGCTACGTAAGTCATGTCATAGCTGCCGCTGCCCTCGAGGAATTCGCGACTGATGCGGAACACCACTTCTGCACAGACAGAAGAGAGGGCGCTTTTGCTCATGTCGGGACGTTTCAGGAAGGTGCCGTCGGTCTGCTTCAGATAAGCGTCGCACTTGTATTCAGTCTGGTCGTCAAGCAGTCCGTCGAGACATTGCACACTCATTATGGTGTTCTCGTTTTTCTGCTTATGTAGAACGGCATCTACGGGCAGATAGATCTCACGCTGGAAGTTGAGTGTGTGCAGAGTTGAGAGTACCCGCTTGTAGAGCTTGCTCAGATTGGTCTCGCCGTTCCAGAGATAGGAGAAGACGCTGACATAGTCTTCCACCGGAATCCGATTTACGACGAGTGCGATACGGTCAAAGATACTGGACTTGTTTATTTCCTGAGCGTTCTTGATGTATTTCCGGAAATAATACTTCATTTCCATCACATCGTCGGCTGTAAGCGGTGTGCTACGCTGTGGCTCACGGTCGCGGTACTGCAGGTACAGCTCGTTTGCGTGCTCGTCGATCTCGTTGCGGCTATCTGTGGTCGGGTCATCGACATCGTGGAAGTAGCCGTCGCAGATGACAAGCGTCATATCTGCAATCGAAAGGCACTTCATCAGCACAGGATATTCCTTGCTGTAACGGGACTCGTCACGCGAGAACGACGAGAAACGTGTCACCACGCCCGTAGCCTCGGTGTTCGTGGTGATGGGGTTCATATCATTGATGAAGTTGTAGCGGATGCCGCCGGCTTCCACCTCAAACGGCTTTATGGTGCGTGACCCGTCGGGGAGTGTGATTTCCTGCTGCAACATATTGCTCATCAGATACGACTTGCCCACCTGACTCACGCCATAGGCGGCGATGGCGGGGTTGTCCTTCTCTGCCTCTGCAATCTTGCGAAGTTTGCGTCGCTCTTCTACCAATTGCAGGAAACGCTGCTCATAGTGCTCAGGGTGGTGGCGTCTAATCCAAGCGAGACTGTTGTTGATGTTCTCTATCTGAGTCTTTATATCTGAAGCCATATGATTGATGTAGAATGTAAAATATTAAATGTAAAATGTAGAATGTAAAATCAATGTTCCTGAATCCGGAGGGTGAAGGCGCCTTTGTCCATCCAGAACTTGCCGTCCTGAGCCAGCGACTGCATCCGCAGGTCAACCTGCGATGTCGGGATAGTCTCGCCCTCCATGTCGGTTACGTCTTCCAGGGTGAGCAGCTCGCGATCCTCGAAGTAGTTGCGTTGCAGCATGATGTTCAGCTGATTGACGCCGCTGTGGTTATAAATGGCGTAAATCGGGCGTGCCTGGTATTTGGGCGAGTTGTACTGCTTGCATCCGATGTAGCAGGGGAAGACAGACACTCCCTTCAGGGTGCATGTGCCGTTCTCCGGAGTGAGAAGCGGGGTGCGTACTTCCTGCAGCTCTTCGTCAAAGACTCCCATGTATCGGGCTGTGGATTTCATGTCCTTTGCCATACGGGAGAAGTCCAGAACCAGCCCGTTGAAGCCCGTAGTGCTGGCCAAATAGCCCACTTCGGCACCTACAGCCACAACTGCTTTCTGGCTCTCCTGGAAATAACCTTCCTCTGTGGCCAGCGGGAACCAGCGTCCGACGCGGTACTGGTTCAACAGCACCAGACGGTTGGGGGCGATGGGAATATACTTCAGGAAGAGCTCGGTGAGAGGTTCCAGATTGGTGGGTCGGCCTGAGAGAACAAGAATGTCGCAGTTGTATGCATACATAACCACGGAGAGCGCTTTGATGAGCGACTCCATTGTGTCGCGCACCACGGCTGCAACCTCTTCCGGGTCAAAACGCCATGAGAGTTCCTCGAAGCGGAATCCGAAATGATGCTCAAAGTGGTCGAGCAGGTACGATGCCGGCTTCTCGCGCGGGAAGATTTCATCGTAGGTATAGAGTTTCGACGGACGCTTCTGTTTGAGACGTTCGAGCATAAACTGGGATATGGGGTGACTCACCTGAGTACAGAAGTCCAGACGGCATCGGCGGTCCTTCTCGCTCTGGTTGGCCGAGTTGTCGGCAAAGAAGTGGTGCATCAGCTCCTGAGTCAGATGGTGCTTGTGATGGCGTGCATCCTCTTCGCTGATGGCGTGGCGGATGTCCTCGACGGTGTCGGAATAGGTCTTGGTCTCGCGGATACGCGGGATCTGAAGCAGTTCGTCGGGTGTCATGCGCTGTATGCGTGCAGAAACGGCGCTGCCTATGCTGCCCAGAGTTTCCGACTGGTTGTCGGGACCTTCGAGTATGATGTCTCGGATGACATTGTGCAGGATGTCGTCACCTGCGGTGTAGAAGCTGTCATAGTAGAGCGGCACGGGGGTGAGCTTGCCGCTGCCTTTCTGACCGTAGGCTGTTACCATGATATCCGTGGTGCCGGCTCCGATGTCGATAGTGCCGATAGTGAGCGAATGGCCTTCGAAGCCCTGCTCTTCCATTTCTTTGCGGTGGTGCCCCTTAATCTGGAAGAAACGGTCCACGCGTCCGCTGTAGCGCTGGGCCAGTTCGGCATAGAGATAAACCAGCTGACTGGCAAAAGCCTCGTCGTAGAGCCAGCCGCGTGCCTCGAGCTGTTCCAGATCGTCTGTAGGCTGTAGGCGTGACGGGTCGGGAATAATGGTCATCTCGGGCAGAGAGGGCGTCAGTTTGTGGAGCAGGCGTGTGGCATCTGCCGCAGCCTTGCGCAGTGCGAGCTGTTCGCGCAGCGGCATCGCTGTGGGGCAGGTGATGATGATGTTGCGCAGGTAACGGCGGCAGTCGGTCTGTCCATGCATATCGCGGAACTTGCTGGAGTTGATATAACCGACAGCCTGCTGCAGCATCTCAATCATCACGAAAGTCATCAGCGAGCGGCGGCTGTAGTGGCATTGGTTGTCGGTCTGCCCCAGAGAGAAGAGGTCGAACTCCTTTTCCTCATCGAGGTAAGTACCGTCGTCGTCGAAGTGGTCTGTGAAGCCCTCGATAAATATCTGCGGATTCACGCGCAGGTTGGTGGGGTCGTCAGAAACTACCATCAGCTCCCAGCGGTCTTCGTATTTGCGGTCGTCCCATAGATAACGCTTGGGAGACGAGTAGTTTGTGGTGCGTTCGCTCTCTCCGTGTCCTTCTAATGAACGATAGACGAGATGCTTGGCCTCCTCGCCGACGCGTACGAGCGACGGCCATTGGAACAATGTCTTGTCCTGCGTGAGGTCGCCTCCGAAGTCTGCACGGCGGAAAACAATGCGCATGTCAAAGGCGTTCTCGTAGGAGCCGCCGTTGCGGTCGTAGGTGCGCCACGGTTCCGACAGGTCGTAGAGACGCAGCATACGTGCCTTGGTGAAGTCGCCGCGCTCAAAGAGAACTGCGCAGGTGCGACTGTTGCCTATATCAACGGACATATCCACCGGAATCATGCGGTCGGGCTTGTTGTAGAGGGTAATCTCAGGTGCGCCACCGACGATGCGGATATAGTTTATGAGATAGACATAGAAAGCCAGGAATTTGTATTTGTGCGGATCGTCCGAACTCAGGTCTATACTGAGCAGCGAGGCGAGATAGTCGCCAATCGGGGCGTCGTTTTGTCCGTCG
>Ga0310691_10004224_pt1 | contig 16365 bp, 18 predicted proteins | sample 176DNAGHGlowgp2_FD_203887 | JGI IMG/M metagenome (GOLD analysis project Ga0310691, IMG submission 203887) | Sheep rumen microbial communities from Palmerston North, Manawatu-Wanganui, New Zealand - 1766 DNA GHGlow gp2 (v2) (version 2) | ecosystem: Host-associated > Mammals > Digestive system >...
TGATTTCTGAGAACTCAACAACACAAGATGAGAAGAAAGAGATTATTTCAAGATTCTCAAAAGAGGCTAAGACAGTAGATGCATCTAAAACGCTCTATGAGTCAATTAGCAGAGACCTTCAGAAATCAAAGAAAATGAACATCACTGAAGACAAGTCTCTTACAGTTGAAGGTTCAAAGAAAATCAATGAGACAAAAATCTACCAGTCAAAAGATGTGTTAGATTCTCTTGATTTGATGCACAGAATGATGAAATAATAGCACTTTTTAATTCTTGTGTATATTTATATTAAAAAATAATAAGTTAAATAAACTTCATTTATCTATATGAAAGAATTTTTATCAAGTGGTGTAGTTGGTAATATCGAGTACAACGCACAAAAACAGATACGTGAGAGCATTCAGAACCGTTGGGATGAACTTGGATTTACCGAGGGTCTTCCAGAGGGTATTAAGGAGAATGTTGCTACATTGTATGAGAATGAGGCAAAGCACTTGATTTACGAGGCTACTGCTTCAGATAATAGCGGTTCATTCGAGACCGTTGTATTCCCTATCATTCGTAGGGTATTTAGCAAACTTCTTGCTAATGATATTGTATCAGTTCAAGCAATGAACCTTCCAGTTGGTAAATTGTTCTTCATTCTTCCTGTTACTTCAGAGAGAGAGTGGGAACTTCCAGAAGGTGCTGCTGGCGAACCAGGTGACATCTACGATGGAACTACTGGCCGTCATAAGGGTCTCATGGGCTATGACAGAGTTAACCGTAATAAGGAAGGTCGTGTTGAGCCAAGATACTATCTCCCAGATGAGACAATCAATGAACTTAACAAAAATGAATGGTATATTCCTCAGTTGAATGAGACTGTAGCTGATGCTACCGCTTATGATGAGGCTGTTACTCGTGCAACAGAAAAAGGTCTTGGAATCACAGCACTTCGTCAAGCAGGCCCAGAGGTAACTCAGTACTTCCAGAAGAGTTTGTATGACTTGTTCTACAACGACTTCTTGTATGACAACTCAAAAGGTAAGGTTACTATTAAGGTTGGTGGTGCTATTCCAGTATTCCTAACTCCTGGTGGTGTTCGTCCTTTTGGCGCTGACAACCTTAATCAGTATTTCAAGAGCGGATTTGACGGAACTGTTCGTAACTTGATTATTGAGATTGATGGTTTCTCTTCATTCAACGCAAGCAAGTTGACTGGTCCTGATGGTAATGAAATGGATACTGAAGGTTTCCTTGCTTCATTAAAGGTTATCACTCAGACACAGTTCAGTGCAGCTACTGCTCCTGGTTCTGATGCCGTAATGACTTCAGCTTTCCGTAAGTTTGAGTCAGTTCCATTCAGAGTTGTTACTCAGAAATATGGTAAGGGTATCGTAGAATACGGTGCAATTTGTGATGCAGAAGGTAAGATGTACCTTGAGTTGGATTTAGCTAAACCAGTTGTTCAGCAAGCTGGTACAATTGATGGTTACATCGGTGTTGATGCAGAGCAGTTGAATGCTGAAATCGTTAAGACCACTGATGGTACAATTGATTTCGATGCAACTAAAGAAAATATGGCTAAGTTGTTCAAAGTTGCTTGGGCACAGTACGATTCTCTTGAGCTTGAGACTGAAATTGGTGAAGTTAGCTTCAAGTTGGATTCAGTAACTGTATCAGTAGAGGAGAGAAAACTTCGTGCTACATGGTCTCCAGAGTTGGCACAAGACGTTTCTGCATTCCACAACATTGACGCAGAGGCTGAGTTGACAGCAATCCTTTCAGAGCAGATTGCAGCAGAAATTGACCGTGAGATTCTTCGTGACTTGCGTAAGGGTGCTCCTTGGCAGGCTCGTTGGGATGTTAACGGTTGGAGAAGAATGGCAGCATTCTCAACTAACTACACTCAGAAGGACTGGAACCAAGAGTTGATGACTAAGATTAACCAGATTTCTGCACAGATTCACAAGTCAACACTTCGTGGTGGTGCAAACTTCATCGTTGTTTCTTCAGAAATCAGCGCATTGTTCGATAACCTTGAGTACTTCCACGTATCAGACGCAAGTGCTGAGAGCGACCAGTACAACATGGGTATTGAGAAGATTGGCTCATTAAGCGGACGTTATACTGTATATCGTGACCCATATAGCCCACACTGGTCAATTATCATTGGTCACAAGGGTAAGTCACTTCTTGACACAGGTTACATCTATGCACCATACGTGCCAATGCAGTTGACCCCGACAATGTATAACCCGTTCAACTTTGCACCCGTGAAGGGAATTATGACAAGGTATGCTAAGAAGATGGTGAACAATCGCTATTATGGACACGTGAGAGTCGATGGTCTTGTACATTGGAGCATTAACGAATTCAGATAATAAATAACTGAAAATCAATAACTTAAGAAAAGTTACCGAGTGAAAATTCGGTAACTTTTTTGTTTTTATGATATTAGAATGCTAAAATTGCATTGATAAAGTTATCATTTTTTATAAGATAAAAATATTTATTATGTGGAAAAAGTTATTATATATTTATATAAATATTGTAATAAAAAATACTATATTTATGTTATTTTATCGTAAAATGTTTTATCGCATAGAAAAAGTTATTAAAAAATTGTTTTTCTAAAAAAATATTTATATCTTTGCACAAAATAATAATAGATATGAAACCAATGAATTATTGGAACAATAAAAAAAATTGTTTGGAAGAAGCCAAAAAGTATAGGACTGCTTATGAATTGCAACGTAAAAATTATAGTTGTTATGAAGGGCTTAGACGTAATGGGTGGGTGTATGAAGCATATCCACCGAAGGATGGGGTGAAGGTAATGAATTACTGGAAGGATAAAGACAAGGTAATTGATGCTGCTAAAAAATGTTCTACTAAAATGGAATTTAAGAAAAAATTTGGTGGTGCATTTAATGCGGCTATTAGGTATGGTTGGGAGAATGAAGCATTCAGTGGGTTTGTTAAGACTGTTAAGTATATTGATTTAAATGCAAATATACATTGCATATATGTTTATGAAATACTAGAATTAAAAACTTGTTATGTTGGAAGAACAAGTAATCTGCGCAGCAGAGATTTAAGTCATAGAAGAGGAAGAAAACATCACGATGGTACAATCACATATGATGTTCTGTATTCTTTTTGTAATGACAACAACGTTATAATTCCACAACCTATTGTCAAAGAAGAAAACTTAAACGGAGAAGAAAGTCTCATTGGAGAAGATTACTGGGTAAAATGGTATAAAAATAACGGGTGGACTGTTTTAAACAAGGCAAAAACTGGACGTTTAAGTGGTTCTCTTGGAGCTATTAAAAAATGGGATTATGACACTTGTAAAGAATTTTGCAAGAATTACACATTCAAAACTGAATTGAAAAAGGCTAATTATAGTTGTTATTATACTTGTTTGAAGAATGGGTGGTTTGAAGAATTTGGCATAAAAAATAAATACAATTATGGGAAGAATAGGTAAAGTTATTGATAGTGAGGAACTGCATAAGGCATATGAAGAGATTGGAAGTATAAAAGAGCTTGCCAAGAAGTTTCATACTTCTAACAATAGAATGACAAAATTGCTTGCTGAAAATGGTATTGAAACTAAAAAGGTTGGTAATAAAATTGATTTGTCAACAAAGGAGATTAAATCAATTATTAAGGATTATACCATTCATAATCTGACAATGAAGGAGATATGTGAGAAATATAATTTGAAGATTGACAAAGTTAGAGAAGTGTTTTCTAATAATGGTGTTATTGCTTATAAATGGCACGGGCATATAAAGAGAGGTAAAACAAGTAAAATAGGCATAATAAAGAAAATAGGTAATATTTTAACTAATAATGGCGTTGATTTTGAATACAATTTTAGTGTTTCAAAAAACTTGACAGTTGGTATAATGGCAAATGGTATATGTATTGATGCCTATAAGAACAAATACCTATGTGAATCAATTGAAGAAGAGAATAGAACTCTTCTATTGAGAAGGAATGAAAGATGTATTGAAAATGGATATAAATATATACAAATTTTTGAAGATGAATATAAAGATAATCCAGACATTGTGTTATCAAAAGTAAAGCACATCTTTGGAATTGATGACCCAACAAAGAAGATACAAGCAAGGAAGTGTACGGTTCAAGAGGTTATAAGGGAGGATGCTGAGAAATTCCTTAATGAGAACCATATACAAGGATTTGTTAATTCCACTGTTTATCTTGGCGCAATTTTCGAGGGTAAGATTGTGGGTGTTATGTGTTTCTTAAATGATGGTGATGGCAACTGGAATCTTACTAGGTTTGCCTCATTGAATGGATATATCTGTCAAGGGGTTGCTAGTAAGATGTTTAAACATTTCATAAGAAACTACGACCCTAGATATGTGCGTTCTTTTGCTGATAGAAGGTGGACGGTAGATAGCAGATGCAACTTGTATACCAAGCTTGGGTTTGAATTGGATGAAACATTAAAACCAGAATATAGATATTATAATCCACAAGTTGACAAATATAAAAGATTTCATAAGTTTGGGTTCAGAAAATCAATCTTGCACAATAAGTATGGATTACCAATGCATATGACCGAAACCGAAATGGCAACAGCATTAGGTTACGTTAGGATTTGGGATTGTGGTTTATTTAAATATGTGTGGAGAAAAGAAGAATAAATGATATTTATATTTAAAGAATGATAAATAATATGGCTCAATATTTTTACATAACTCAAAATAGTACACTTCCCACACTAAGGATGGAGCTTATAGAGGATGGAAGGCATGACTTCAATAAATTCTATGAATGCATACAAGGTGCTGACATAACATTTACAATGGTAAATGTTGATACCAATGTTACAAAAGTAGCCAAAAACAAAGCCTATATAAAGCTTCGTGAAGGCGATGATTGCACTGAACAGTATGTTATATGCTATGATTGGAAAAAACACGATACAAAGGAAGCAGGAACGTTTAAAGGCACATTTGAAATAACCTTTGACCCATCACTTAAAAATGATGACTACACTTATCCTAGTGGTATATTGAATATGCCTTTGAGAGAAGAACTTTATATCGTTATTAGACCTACAAAATAAAAGGAGAGAAAACATCATTTCTCTCCTTTTTCTTTTATAATATCATCAAGTTTCTTTTTCTCTTCTTCTGTGCATAAATCATAAAATTTTTGATAATTTACTTGCAAGTCATAATTTAAATTTTTTACGTCTTTAAGTTCATTGAACATTGAGCCATAATAGGCTTTGAAATGATAATAATTTTTAGGCGTTACACTATCAATAATTGCCATATCGCCCGATGCGCGGTTGATTATGTAATCTTGAGGTTTAAACTTAGGCTCTATTTTATTTTTTTTCTCCATAATATTGATTTTTTTTTGTTGAGTATATTATATTTATAATAAAGTATTTATGATATGAGTATAATAAAAACGAAAGAAATGGCCAAAGAATTTGCTAGTAAATGTAGCGGAAGACTTGATTTTTCTAAAAAATATCAAACTTTGTATAATTTTTCAAGAGAAAATGGTTGGCTTGATGAATTTTTTGGTAAAATAGTTGCTAAATATTCTATTAAAGATAATGTGATAAAAGAAGCTAAAAAATATAGCACTTTAAAAGAATTTCATGATAAAAGTGGTAATGCGTGGAAATCTGCCAAAAAAAATGGTTGGATTGAAGAAATGGTGTGGTTTAATGATAAGAGTAAAATCATTAAAAGTAGAAAATATTATGTTTATAAAATTGAAATTGATATTTTAAAAAGTGTTTATATTGGTATAACTTGTCAAAAGAAGGGTGAACGATGGAAAGAACATAATAATACAAAAAATAATAAAACTAAAAAATATGATACAGTTAAACAATTCTGCGTTGATAATTTTTTAGAGTTACCATATGAAATAGTACTTAAAGAAGGCTTATCTTGTGAGGAAGCCCAATATTATGAAAAATATTACGTTGATGAATATAAGAAAAGTGGTTGGAATGTTTTAAATAAAGGTAAATGTGGAATTGGAAGTTCTGCTATAGGAAATTCTTATAAATGGAATTCAGAAGAAAAAATAATAGCAGAAGGTAAGAAGTATAAAACTTGTGAAGAATTTAAAAATAAATCTAGTGGGGCATTTTCGGCAGCAAAAAAACATGATTTACTAGAAATGATATTTGGTGAAAAAAGAGGATTAACATATTCAAATTGGGGAAACAAAGAAGACGTAATTAATGAGGGAAAAAAATACAAAAATAGAACTGATTTTTATAAACATAATGTTGGGGCTTATAATTCAGCGTTAAGAAATAGATGGATTGATGACATATTCCCAATGGATAAACAAACAATAATGACAGAAGCAATGAAATATAATGATAGATTGGAATTTAGGAAAAACAATTTATCATTTTATAAAAAGGCAAGCGAAGAAAAATGGTTAGATGAATGGTTTCCTTTAACATTAGAATATATAAATTCTATAAGCATTAAATATAAAAATGCTAAAGAATTTAAAGAAAAAAATTATTTTTATTATCACCAATCTAGAAAACTTGGCATGTTAAAACAGCTAACATATAAAGGTGGAAAATAGCAGATTTTTCCACCTTTATAATCTCCTTTTTTAAAAATTGGTTCTACCATATCAATTCATCATTAACACATTTTTTATTGCTAGTTTATTTTCAACTTCTTCCAAAGTTTCCCCAAATCTAAAAAAAATTCTTCCTTCTTCTGGATATTCATCATAGCCATCCAAATTTTCCCATGCTAACGCTATTATACCGTCAGTACAATCTTGAAAACCGAAACAGCAGTTGTCTTGGATTAAATCTAGTTTTATTTTCATTTTAACGATATGGATTTCATAAATATACTCATCATCTGGTATCAATCCATTAACTAGACAACAAGGTTTCTGGTCAAAGTTTTCTCCCCAAAATCCATCAATGTCATTTGTAAAAATAAATTCATATCTGTAATACCCATCTGTTTCTTCACCAATTAAACGTATGAAGCCTAGTTTTACAATTTCTTCATCTTCCATATTATTTTTCATTTTCACTAACAATTATATTATCTATAATTTCTTGTTTACCCCTTACTTTCTCAAACATTTCTTTATAAAAAGTATCGGAATAAACTTGATAGTAAATAGTTACATTGTTTTTTTTTGACTTAATCTGTAATGAGTTTATCAATCTTATCAAACAGTTCATTTTCAGTACATATAAGATTATAGTGTATTAAGTCATTCTTTTCGTGGATATATTTATTTTTATTTGAGTATGAGAAATGGAATAAACTAATTCCAGCATTTTTACATTCATTTATTTTCTCCTTGTCTCTATTTATGAGTTCATTAAATTTTTTTTCTCCACCGAAATGTTTCACTGGTTTGAAGTGTTCAATGCCTTGATATTCTATACCTATTTTGTATTTTGGGATATATATGTCTATTTCTTTTTTACCAAGTATCTCTTTATTTTTATATCTGTGTATTATTTCAATGTTAGAATATTTATTTCTAATGCTTTCTAGGAGTGCTCTCTCGTGTGAAGCAAATTGTTCTCCACAAACAGGACAGCCGTGACCATTAAGTAGGTCTTGTGGCGGCATAGAAAACTCTCCGTGCTTCTCACAACGAACACTAATTGGTGTTTTATTGTTGATATATTCAGAATTTTCGCATAAAGAAATTGTTGGATTCTTTAACTTTAGTTCTTTTCTAAACTCTTCAAGTTTTTTCCTCCTATTATCCATTCTATGTTCATATGAACATTTTGTGCAAGCACAAGAGTTATTTTGCAGACGATTGAATGTTGTTAAAAAAAAATCCGTGATTAGGACATATTAACTCAATACTTTCGTGATTATTAACGTATTTAATGCCGCCATCTGGTATAATAATGTTTGGAAATTTGTTTTTGATATACGTTGTAACTTTTTCTTCTGAATTAGTTGCTTGGTTATTTGCTTTTATCGTTTGAGAACACTTGTGGCAACCGTGACCATTCAGTAATGATTTTGGCGTCATTTCTATTACACCGTGAACGTTGCAAATGACTTTTATTCTAGTTTTATCATTCACATATTCAATCAATTCTGGGTTTATAGTTATACCACTATGTTTCTTAGTTTCTAATAGAGTAACTAATTCTTCTTTCGTTCTTTTCCTAGGCATATTATTTATTTTTTTCTGAAACTATAATATTATTGATTATTTCGTCTTTACCTTTTATAATCTCAAGCATTTTAGTAAAATATGTGTCAATGTAAATTTGATAATATACTGTACAAGGTTTTGTTTGATTTAACCTATGAACCCTATCTTCTGCTTGCTGATTTTCACCTGGTACAAATGAAAAACTGTTGAATATGACAACATTACTAGCAGTAAGTGTTAATCCCACTCCTGCTGAATGTATATTACCAATAAACACCTTAACATTTGGGTCATTCTGAAATCTTTCAACAGCCTCGTTTTTCTTTTTCATGGAAAGTTTTCCGTTGTGATAAACGCATAAATTTCCAAAATGGTTTCTAATTGTGTTCAATTCTTCATCGAATGAACAAAATATAACAACTTTATGCCCTAATTTGATGCATTTTTCAGCGAGTTTGATTGTCTTATCTGCCATAGATTTAGCTAGCCATTGCCGCAGCATAATGCCTTCAGTAATACTCCTATATTTCTCAACGTCCTCTTTACCATGACCTTGTTGTGCTGCCAAATATTCCTCCCATACGCTGTCATATTCTTTTTTCTCTTTTTTGGTTAATTTATAATTTAATACTTTAATGGTTTTCTTTACGATTTTACCAAAATCGCTTTTCAACCTTCTTAAATAATATGGCTTAACAACTTCTTGCAATTCATCTAAATGTGAAGAACCATCCGTTTTCCATATTTTTTTACAGTTTTTGTCTAATATTTCATCCAATTGTTTTTTCTCGTCATCACTTAAATCATACCAACTGTTTTTCTTTTGTTTTCTACAAAATATCGCGCTATATGCATCACGTTCTTTTTTATTGTAAAAAAACTTTCCGTCACAATATCTTTCAACATAATATTTCCAATCATTTGCCAATGGAGCATCTATAATTTTTAGGATATTGAAAAAATTAATTGGACGATTTGTAATCGGAGTTCCTGTTATGGCATATATTCCTTTCGGATTACTTCTATTGAGCAAATCTGATACTATTTTAAAAATACCACTAGTAGTGTTGGAAAGTCTGTGTGCTTCGTCAATTATTACTAGGTCAAACTTTGATTGATACAATTGGCTGTTATCCATTGCTTCTGTGATTACTGATTTTTTCCTAGAGACAACAGTTTTTTCTTTTATAACTTTAACAATTTTTCCATCATCGTTTAGGTTAAGTTCTTTCTTTTTAACTGTTTCTGTTGGTACTTCATAGAAATTTTTCAATATATCATAATTTATGATTGTAAATTTGTTTTCTTTCCATTTACTTCCTTCCACAATAGTAATGTCATCATTTGGCACTAATAATTCCAATTCTTTTTTCCATGTCATTTTCACGGAAGCAGGACATATTATCAAAATTTTTTCATATTTATCCTCCAATGCTGCTACTATTGCCGCCAAGGTTTTTCCACTACCCATTTCACTTGCTAAAATGCCTTTTTTACGGCTTGTAAGGAACTTTACAGCCTCTTCTTGATAAGGATAAAGAACACGGCCACTTCGCTCATTATAGGGTTTAAAATCAATTTGTTTCAAATTCCAATCTTCAAATAAAAAATCTGTAAGAATTGCTTTTTTTGGAGCAAATAATTCAACAGCTTTTTCTTGTGACCTCCTATATATGCAATAGAAATGATAAAATTGGTTTGTTTCACCCATGTACCAAGTTATTTTAAATCTATCTGGTGTGAATTCAGTTTTCCATTTTTCTTTACGTTTTTTTCCATACCATTCTGGAATTCTTATGATTTTGTTTATCAGTTTAGGTTCTTTATCGTGGTTATATAATACGTATTCAGCCTCAAAATCATTCATTGTTTTTGTTTTATATACAAAAACAGAATTTTTGAGGCGAATTATGTAAGAATTATTTCCGTTATAATTTTTCAATAAATTATATGCATCATTAATTTTATCTAATGATAGTGCCATTTTATATTATATTTTAACTAGTTAAAATATAATATAAAATATGAAAAAATCAAGACCTATTATTATTATTTGAAATATTTATATAATATTATGCAGATTAATTATGGGTAAGATACAATTTAATACAAAAAACATTAGACGAGTTCCCATCAATAGAAACAGTCTATTCTATGATGCAGAATCGTTTGCATTGGAAAGAGAAATAGGAAAAAACTATATTGAGCAAGATATGGGGCAAACTGTGGTATTATACCAAGTAGATGCGTCTAAGACACAGACTGATGCAGTATATGGCGAAACGAATCCAGATGATGTGGTATATAAAACACCGATAGAAATACCTTGTGTCTATAAAATAGAGGAGCCTGAGCTTAAATCTTATGACAAGGAAAAACAATTAGGCACATATATGAAAACTGGTAAACTTACCGTTGGTGTTTACCAAGAAACTTTAGATGAACTTAACGTAGATATAAAAAAAGGTGATTATATTGGTATACAAATATCTCCTGAACATATGGAGTTTTTTGTAGTTAATAATGATGGTAGAAATAACTATAGCAATTCTCACACACTATGGGGAACAGTTCCACTTTACAGAACAGTTCAATGTAGCCCAGTTGACGCATCTGAGTTTAAGGCATAAAATAATAAAAAAATGGAGAGCAAAACAAACTCTCCATTTTTATTTCACGATATTCTGACATATTTTGAAAGAATTGAATCAATATCATATCCATCAAGTTTATTGATATATCCTCCCCAATCTCCACATTGTTCCATTCCAGCCCAAGGGTGAACGTGGTGCATTATGCATCCTTTCATAATTTTAAGTAACTCAACAAGTTTATCTCCCATTGGAACTTGATGAAGATTATCCATAATCTCGTCCATTTTTTCATCTAGAATCATAGACTGGTTATTGCCGAGATTATGAGAAATATTATCATCTTTATTACTCATAATATTAATTCTATTAGCAACCATATTAATGATAGAATTACCTTGCTGTCCATTTTTTTTAGCGAGACCATTTTTATATTTCAACTGTATATAAGCTGGGTCTGTTCCATTAAATATAATATTACCTATCATATTAGGATTTGGGTCATTTGTCGGTTCTCCGCGTACTCCAGCCCTAATTTGAACCTCACTTTCTTTTGTTGTTTTATCGTACCTCAAAAGTAAATCTTCAGCACCCCTACCAATAACAGCAACATCTGATGATTTTGGATAAGCACCTTTTGTATCATTGTTATTAGAAACTTTTTCCAATGGCTTATTATGTATTGGCTCTGAAAGTAATGATTTAGCATCTTTTGGCGCACAATAAGTATTAAACTGAGGCTGGGAAATTATCGGCCCAATGTAATATCTTTGTCCATTAGATTCAGCGTCATATATTAACAAAACAGATTCCCCAACTTTTGGGATACTTTGAAACATTTTAGGTAGAAGAGGAAATGCCCAAGGTAAATATTTAGGCTCATTATTTTGTGGGTAGTCCTTTCCCTCTATCTCAGCCCTAATTCTAAGCCCGTCAAAAGGTTTATCTAATTCATGCAACCCATCGTCTACATAAGGAGAGAATATGTTTTCAATTTCTCTCACTTTAGCGATAACAACTCTAAATTCACTCATTATCTAAAATGCCTCTTTTTTTAAGTTCTTCAGTAGCCTTTCTGTATAGGAAATCTAAATCCTCTAACTCATGCACCAAATCAATTATTTTACTTTTACGTATGTCATATTCATTATCATAACCCATTATTTTTAAATTAATTTCAGAGTTAGACATTTTTGAAAAATCTATATTTCTGTTCATAACGAATTCGTTTTAATTCATCATACAATCAATCTCTCCTGTTGTTATGTTCATTCCTTGTATAACCATAGGACCTCCAGCATTAGAACCATATCCAGTTATCAACGTCGAACCTGGTTGCGTTCCACCTTGTATTGAAGCATCTTTTTTCATTGCTCTATATATTTCTTTAGTATTTGCGAATGCAAAACCTATGGTAAGATTTGCACTGCCATCTGGCATTGAACCAGTAGGTATTCCTAATTTATTCAAATCTTTTGTGATGTTTGCTACAGATTGTATTACTGATAAACCTGGTCTACGTCTCATTGAGCAAACTAGTAATAGTTTAGGTAAACGAGGGAATGGTGGCCTCACATTACTAAAGAAATTACTAATTGTTTTACAAATTTGTTCTATACCCATAATTCTAACAATTATTTGTAGAAGGTTGTTCCCCTTCTTTATTATGGCTAACTTCAATATCTGCATAGTCAACAGTATCGAGTTTAGTGTCTTGATATTGATTTCCGAATCTAAACCAAATGAATGGGCAATTACGAATAATCTCTAATATGGCATCAGCATAACTTTCAAGTTGTTCCCTAAGTAATAATGCAGCAATAGTTTGAATAATTGGCTCTAGTACTTTCAGAACTAGTTTTAAAAGTTCTTGGATTACCATATCTCTAATCTCTTTGATAATTGCTACGATTATAACTCTTAGAGCCTCTATCAAATCTTTCATAGTGAACTTTTCCCAAGTTCCTCCCATAATTTTTTGATTGACTTCCAAAAGCATTAATACTTTAGGACTTAAAATACCATTTACAATAGCAGTTGTTAATGCCTCTATAAGGTCAAAAATAAAATTAAATTCTACGTCAAATTTATCTCTATCTGATACTCCTTCGCTAACAGTTACAGCAGCTTGTGTAATCGCCCTATGCAGAACATCTATTTGTTGGTGTAATTCTGCGTTTGCGTCATATTCGTTTAGAATATCATTAACGCTATCGAACATTCCTATTTCATGCGTTACATTACCAAATCGTTGTTGCCTTGCTCTTTTTTCCTCTGCTTTTCTAAGCAAAGAATCGTACTTTGTATTATCAAAAGAGTAATAACAATCGTTTATTTCAGAATCATCAGTTTCAAGAATGTTTTTAATTATTTCTTTGATTGTCTCAGTGCCTTCTTGATGCCTTATGCTCATATTAACACCAATTCCCAAGTTCGTATTTAGAACTGATTCCATCAAAGAGTGCGCAAGAACTTTGGCATCAAAGAGTTTAATGCTCATTACATAATCATAATTGAACTCAAAAACAGTAAGTCCTGGATAGCATTCAATCAAATCTTTTGCTATCTTTTGGGGGTCATCAACTGTTACTTCACGACTTTTAATATCTAATGTTACTCTAGCATTTGATGTTGTTGTGAATGTCACAGTATCATCAACAATTTCTTCTATCACAGACCCCTCAACAAATGTATATTTGCCATTGGCATCAAATTCGCCTTTATCGTTAAATAGCATTTTTTTGAATTGCCAAGGTGCTTCACCCTTTGACAGAATAGGAACATGAATGTATGGCTTTGGCAAAATAGTAAACCTGAATTTATTATTTACTAGTCCAGTTAACGGAGCATCACTAGATGCTTGGTCAATATATTGTATGTTACAAAGTCCTCTTTCTTTAGAGAAATCTCTACCTTTACCTTTATATTTTGTAGTTCCATTTTTTTGGTTCACCCCCCAGCCAAACCCAAGATTTTTACCAAGTTGGTCAGCGCGTCTAGCATACCAGTTTACAGATACCCAATCGTCTGATATTGGAACAATAGTGCTATGTACCACGTTATTAGCATCATCTGTTTTATTATCTATACACATAGAAACTATGTGTCCGTTTTCATATGTAAATGTATTTCCCAACAATATTGATGATGGTTCATTAGAACCGTACATTACTTCAAGTGGTGATAGTAATGTTGCATCTGATGGGGCGACTGAAGCTGGTGTTGTGGTATGAAAGTTATTCGCTAATGTTTTAACATCAGTTACTCTTGCTGAATTAGGAAATTTACCTTTATGGATTACAAACCATAAGAATGCATCCATATCATCTGCCCTAGCAAATTTATATGAATCTTCTATGCCTTCAAGCCCAAAATACCAATTAGTACCAAATTTTCCAAGTGGATTTATTGATAGTTTGTCCATAAAATCTATTGACTCTATATTAATATCAATTCCATATTCTTGTGATGTGTTGTAATTTGTTGGGGCTTTATGCCTTTTTCTATATTTTTCTGGTATTCTAGGGTCAACTGAACAAGAAATCATATTTTTAAGATTTGTTAATAAAATTGCTTTAGCAGAAATCTCAAGGACTGGTACTACGTAAATAAGGAAATTAGTAAGCCATAGTTCTAGTTCTTCTCGTGTTACCCCTAAGTGCTTAAGTAATTGAATCAAATAGCCTATTGGATTTGTGGAAAAAGATAATGCAAGTGAAGGGTCAACAATAATGATTTCCATTATTGTCAACACTTTGTCAACCAATGCTTTAGCTGTATCAATAGAAGCCATTGCTTCTTCTTGCATTTTTTTTACGCTTGCCATTATTTCTTATTTAGTTCAATTTTTTTAGTTTTTTCTTGCAATGAATCATCTACAATTTTTTTGATGTCATCGAAATTAAATGCCATTTCATTGAGTGCTGCTTCATTTCCTTCTAAAGCACCTTTTACATCGCCATTATGATGATATATGTCTGTCAATATTTTAGCAATTTCTATTTTTTTAGAGATTGCTTTATCTTTTAGCCCAAGATAATCGTTAATTGCCTTTGCATACTTACTTCTAGCCTCCATCGGTTCTTCTTGCAGTTGAGTAGCAACAGAAAGTTTGTTTATCTCATTTTGTGCTTGTACAATTTGTTCATCTGCTAGTCTATATGTTTCTTGCAAAAGGTCTCTAATATTTTGGGTGTCATTAAGTTCAATTTTAAGTTTTCCCATATTTTTTTCTTATAAATATTATTGTTTATATTATTCATTAATGAGTTTTAGTTTAATGTCATAATATTTTCTTTTATAGACTCTTATTGCATCCCTTATTTCTTTAGTATTGAGCATCGTAGTTTCCTTCAAAAACAATAATATCGAACTTTTATTGAATTTATTACTACCCATTTGTGCAAATAGTTCATCCCAGTTTTGCATTAGGTTAATTAAAGCTTTTCCGACTTTAATTTCATTTTCATTAAGTTTCATTTTTTCTTTTTCAGAAAGGATTTTTTCAATACCCTCTACAGTATTACCAGTAAGTTCAGACAAAAATGTTTTTCTTGGGTCTGTTTCATCATATGAATATGTTATACTATCACTAATATCATTTTGAATTGGCTCAAGCGGATTATCATATGATATGTTTCTCTTCTGATTTTTAGAAAATTGATTGATTTTATATATCAAATAATTTTTACAAATTGTTCCGCAATAAGAGTATGCTTTGTAGTTTGTTGTTGGGTCAAAACACGACAATTTAGTCATAAGAAAAGATATGGTGTCATTAAATGTAGTCTCAAACTCTTCGTCTGGCGGATACAAATTATATCTTCTTATGATTGATTCAATCATCTTCGTAAAAGCTGGTTTTAAAATTGTGTTGAAAATTTTGTTTTTTTCTTTTTCATCATTTGTAGATATATAATTAACTACAGCCTCTTCTTGCTCCTCATAAAAGTAGCCCTTTCTTTCTTTAGATGGCTTTCTGCCTCTTTTTTTCTTTACCTTTTCTTCAGTTACGCAAATTTCTGACATTGTATAGGATATTTATATTTAGGGATTATTCCTTGTATTGGTTATTTTAATATTTAAATATCTAATCAAAGGCAAATCTGCGTAAAATAAACACACTTTCTTTCACATTCTATAATTATAGAATCTTTGTGTTGCCGTTTTGATGAAACAAATAAAATGGCATTAACCATCACAATTAATGCCATTAAATATTTTTATCTTGTGATTGTGTATGTTATCCAATCTTTATCTTTATCTATCTGAGACACCCTATCAAATAATATGATAGGCCATTCTCCACGCCCAAAATAGTTTCTTTCTACATTAAACATACCATTTTCAAATGCTTTCTCGCATTCTTCAAACGTATCCGTAAAACGTTCAAGAGTGTCGCCATTTTTTAGTATGGGCTTAACTTTTATCCCATAATGTTTGAACATTATATCATACATAACCAACCCACCATTAAAAAACGGATAAAGGCTCTTAATAAAATCCAATTTTATTGATAAATCTTTATATATCATCTCTAAAACAACTTCATTTGAGGCGTTTTTATCCACAAAAAATATAGATATTCTTTCGCCTAGAA
>Ga0310691_10004226_pt1 | contig 16342 bp, 21 predicted proteins | sample 176DNAGHGlowgp2_FD_203887 | JGI IMG/M metagenome (GOLD analysis project Ga0310691, IMG submission 203887) | Sheep rumen microbial communities from Palmerston North, Manawatu-Wanganui, New Zealand - 1766 DNA GHGlow gp2 (v2) (version 2) | ecosystem: Host-associated > Mammals > Digestive system >...
TCTACAGGGTCTTTCAACCACATCCTCTATCTTATATCATCAAGTAACAAAATCAACATGTCACTTTTTAACTATTTACATTTCGTTACATTCTTGACAATCTAAGATAAATCTTTCTCAAATCTGTTTTTTTAAAGTGCTAGTATTATATTTCGGCTTGTCAGTGGTGTCCTTCCTCCTTAGAGGCTACCGTTGGCACCTAAGTGTAAAATTTTTTTCTTTACGACCTCGTTTCAAGGCGCATTTATTATTGTATTACTAAAAATTTTTGTTGTCAATAACTTGGATAAAAAATTTTTTGGCATGCCTTTTTTGCTTGTAAAATAAGGATTTCATAAATAATTCCAAAAATTTGTTTTTATAAAAGCATGCCCGAAAATAAATTATTGCTCCCGGCGAGAGTCGAACTCGCGACAGACACGGTTTAGGAAACCGCCGCTCTATCCTACTGAGCTACGAGAGCAAATTAATATCTAATTATCACCTAAACGGCTCCGTTCGTCAACCTGCTCGTCTTGTCATTCGACAAGACGACACCGTTGCCTCACTCCACCTCGGTCGCATCGCTCCCTCGGCTTGCCCATAGTCCTCGCCGGACAGGCACTGAGCTACGAGAGCATACACAAAACATGCCACTTTTAAAGTATATCACAAAGTTGTAATAAAGCTTCAAAAATGTTAAAATTGAGTTTGAAATGAGCAGAAAGAAAAATAAAAAGATTTTGGCAATATTGCCGGAGAGTATTGGCGGAAGGCTTACAACAAGCAGTTTAATTGACGGTTTCAAGCAAAATAACTGTGATGTTGTAGTTTATGATGAGCTTTTTGACAATAATCTTAATGAAGTTATTAATAACAAATACGACTTTATTGCAGGTTATGATTTTTCAGGATTGAAAGTCAAAATCGATAATAATCTCGACATGCCTTCAATAAATTATTTCTCCGATGATATCAGAAGCAACACATCAGGTAAATATTGGAAAGAATATTTACCATATTTGGAAGATGAGGACAATTTCACATTTTATTGGGATAAACAACTCACGGAATATGAAAACTTTAAGAATATTCACTATCTTCCGCATTTTGTTAATTTTGACATATATAAAGATTTAGGTAACGAGCCTGAGTTTGACGTTATGTTTGCAGGAAGGCTTGATACTGATTACAGATTGCATACTTTTGAAGATTTAGTGTTGAAAATGCCTCACTTAAAAGTTGCTTGGTATGCAATAGACAGGCATTATCAAGATGCAAGAGAGCGCTCGGAATATCCTGAAATAATAGATTTATGTTACATGGGATTCATTGATAACGAGCCTGACATGTCACGTGCAATAAATAACACTAAAATCGTATTTAACATGCATTCTCAAGGTTTAACCTCGCTTAATTACAGAACATTCCAAACTGTTGCCTGCAAAAGATTAATGTTAACCGATTATCGTGATGAAGTTGCGTTGTTTGATGGTTATTTACCGTTTTATGAAGATTTTTCAGACCTTGTATTCAAAATAGAAAATTATCTTGACGATAATGAAGCATACAAAACCGTAACCGAAAATTGTTACAGAATAGCTAAAGAGAGTCACAACTCAAAAGATTGCGTAAGATATCTTTTGAGTGTGGTTAATTAAACTCCTAAACTTTTATTCAGTTACAACTCATAATAAAGCGATTTATCAAAAGTTCTTTCATCTCGCCAATAACTGTTCATAAGCCTTGCTCCGCGAATTACTTCAAGCCATAGGGTATAATTATTTTCAAAGTCTTTTTTATTCCTGTTCATATATTGAATAGTTACAATTCCGCCATGAGCACGTGTTATACGCAAAAACTCACAATGTCCTTCAATATTATTATATTTTTCGGTACATCTTGTATAAATTGCATCATTCTCTCTTGATCTTATTACCTGATATTTCCCCATAGGATTAATCCGGCGCATTTTTCTGATTTCACTTATCGCAAAAAACGGTGCAGGAGATTCGTTTTCGTTATATGAGTGAACGACAATGGTTCTTGTCCAATTATTAGAAGTCTGTCCGCCGGGAACATATTGCAAAATTGCTTCATTGCCTCGTTTTTTATAATATGCACCTTCCCACAATTCACCGTCAGGGAAGTGAAAAATAATTGTTTCATAAGCTGAAACTGCAAGAGTTGTAAGAAGTATTAAACTAAATAAAAGGACTTTTTTCATCTGCTATAACTCCTTTTTCTCCCACATCGGTAATTTCTTTTAAAATTTCAGGTGCAAAAATCTCACTCTCAAAATGTCCTATATCAAATACAACCTGTCTGCAATCAAGTGCAGTATGAAATTTTAAATCTCCTGTTACAAAAGCATCCGTATTTGTTTCATTAATAAATTCGCTTCCTGAACCTGCACAAAAACCTATTGAACTAATTTCTTTAATATCATAATTATTAATATATCTAAGCTTTGGTGAAATTTTTAGTAATTTTTCTTTTAATACCTCTGTCGTAATCGGTTCCTCTAGTCTTACAACTCGCACAAATTCATAACTTTCGGTTTTAGTAAAACCTAGTTCTTTAATAAGTCTGTCTGTCGTTCCGCCTTCTGCTTTATCCAAATTAGTATGAGCAGAGTAAATATTTATATCTTTCCAATCTAAAGGAACATAAAAAAGCGGATGGTGCGAGATTATCATATCACACCCTTTTTCTTTCGCCTGCTGAACCACTTTATCCGTAACAGTCAGGGCAAAAAGTATGCGGTTTACATTTGCAGTATTGCATTTTCCATTAACATCAACCCCCCAACCTGAGCAATCCCATTTTTCCTGAGTTTCGAGAGGTGCAAATTCTTCTATTTTACGGACAATTTCGTATTTATTCAAAAATATTCTCCAAGATTTTTTTTGCAATATTTTCTTTGGCATCTTTTTCAATATGATTGATATTTAGGTTTTTGTCAATTATGTAAACTTCGTTCTCATCAGAATTAAAACCGATATCTTTGCGTGAAATATCATTTGCAACAATATAATCGCACCCTTTATTTTTAATCTTTGTTTTTGCATTTTCGATTAAATTTTCACTTTCGGCACAAAAACCGATAATTTTAGCTTTTGAAGGCATAGAGCATATATCTTTCAAAATATCGGGATTTTTTACAAGCTCTACTGTTATCCCTTCTGATTTATCATCTTTTTTGATTTTCTGTTCGGAATAATTTTTAACCCTATAATCTGAAACGGCAGCTGACATAATTACGCAATCCTGTTCAGAGAGATTGTCTTTTACTGCTTTTTCCATTTCTTGTGCAGTTTCCGTAACTATATTTTTAAAATTCCCTTCAACTTTATAAGTTGAAACAAGAGTAACTTCGGCACCCATTTTAACGGCATTTTTAGCTAATGCTATTCCCATTTTCCCTGATGAATTGTTGGTAATATATCTGACAGGGTCAATTTTTTCTTTAGTTCCGCCTGCGGTAATTAATATTTTTTTCCCTGATAATTTTTGAGAATTTGAGTTACAACCGCCCAAAATCTTTACTGTTTCTTCAAAAATATCTTCAGGCTCTCTCATTCTGCCTGTTCCGTTTGTTCCGCAGGCAAGAAAACCATCGGTGGGATTTAAAATATTGTATCCTGAATTTTTCAACTTTATGATATTTTCTTTAACAAATTGATTTTCCCACATATTGTTATTCATTGCAGGTACGATTAAAAACGGTTTAGTAAAAGCACAAGCAGTTGTTGTAAGCAGATTATCACAAATTCCGTTTGCAATTTTACCAATAGTATTAGCCGTAGCAGGTGCAATTACAAAAATATCGGCTTGGGTAAGTGCAATATGCTCCGGTTTGTATTCTTCAATATCAAAAGGTTCAACATAAACTTCATTATTTGAAAGAGTTTGAAGTGTAAGTTTTGTAACAAAATTCAAGGCATTTGGAGTCACTACAACTCTGACATTTGCGCCTGCTTTTTTGTACAAACGAATAAGAGTGCAGACTTTGTATGCTGCAATTCCGCCCGTTATCCCTACTAATATGTTTTTATCCTTCAACATAATTTGTATTATAAAATAAATAAAATTCTATAACTACATGGTATTATCTTCTCGTATTGCTCTTAATAATCTCGGACACATACGGAAAGTATGAATACATTCCCATAAAAGAGGTTATTGCCAAATATAAAACAATTGCGGTGGTTATAACCTGTATAATTGAAAGTCCCCAAAACATTTGAATAGGAAGATTTATAAAATACGGAATCGCATTAATAAGCGGTATTTTATAAAGTATTACAAACAACATGTTTGAAAGCTGAACAAGCAAAAAGTATGCAATAGACAGAAATATAGACTGAAAAATATGATACATCAAAAATTCGGTAGGCATTTTTTTAAAAATTGCTCCTATTATCAGCCAAACCATGCCTGCAAATCCCGCCGTCAAATATGTAGCTGCGGATATTATTCTTTCTATCGGTGATACCGTATTATACTGCCTCAAGCAAATCTCCTTTTCTTGCTTCTGTTATATAGTCTTCAAGCACTTGGATAAATACAAGCTTGTATTCATCATTTTCAGGACGCATGTTAACTGCCGCTCTGTATGAGTTAATTGCCTTTTCAAACTCATTATTCATAAAGAATACGTTTGCAAGAAGAACGTAAATGCTCGGATCAAGCTTGTTAATCCTGAGCGCTTCTCTGTATTCAGTTTCTGCCTCGCCATATTTCTTAATATTTGAATAAAGGTTGCCTAAAAGTATATGCGCATTAGCTTCTTTAGGCTGTAATTCTATTGCTTTTTTATAAAGCTCTACCGCTCCGTCATAATCTTTAAAATCGGATTTTGCGATTGCATAACAAATGTATGCTTTATAATTATCTTCGCCGAGCGACAATGCTTTATCAAAATATTCATAACATTTTTCTTTGTCTTTATTTGCACAAAGAGTATTTGCTATACATAAAGCAACCGTCTTATTGGTCGGTGCAAGCTCTGCAACCTTATAATAATTTTCTAATGCAGAATCATAATCAAAAAGCTTAAAGCATACATTACCCAAATCAATCAATGCGGTTAAATTCTTCGGGTCTATTGATAATGCTTTTTCATAATAAGCTTTTGATTCAACATAATCTTCAAAATCATGGTATAAAAGTGCGATTGCATTATATATTTCAGGATCTTCAGAATTAAAATCGAGTGTTCTGTTGTAAAAATGCAAAGCTCTTGAGAAATTCTTTAATTCGGCATAAGTATTTGCAATATTATAGTATACAAGATAGTTGCTCGGATTAACCAACATAGCTTGGTTAAAGTATTTGAGAGCCTTTCTGTACTCTTTTGAATAGAACCAAATACTTCCTAAATTTAACAATGTTTGGATATCTTTAGGATCAATCTCCAAAAGACTTTCGTAAACAGAGATAACCTTTTCATACTGATTATCCATGGCATAATATTTTGCAAGCTGATGATAATGGTCAGTATTATTAGGTTCCATTGCCATTTTAAGTACGGTTTTTTCAATTTCCTTGTTTAATTCTTTTTTATCCATTTTTCTCTACTTTCTCATATTCTGAATATTCTACTGATTCTTTTAACCAAGTTTCTCTCGGAATACTGTATGCGTGATTCCAAAACTTTTCTATTGCGTATGTTGAACGTTCTTCATCCTGAAGAATATGCACTACAACATCACCGTAATCTATTAAATTCCATCTGTTTTTTACATCGTTTTCTCTGCCTAATGGCAAACGTGAAAATGTATTCTTAACTTTTTCGGACAAATTCTCGGTAAGTGCTTTAACCTGTGTGCTTGTTTGTGCTGAGCATATTACAAAATAATCCGCAAAGGATGAAACATTGCTTATATTAAGTATTGAAATATTACTTGCAATTTTTTCATCCAAGATTCTTGCTACAACACATGCAAACTTATATGAACTTAATTCTTCCGTCATTAAATAATCCTATATCATGTCTATCCGTCTTTGATGCCTTCCGCCTTCGAATTCAGTATTCAGCCATATATCAACAATATCAAGCGCCAAACCGACTCCGGTAATTCTTTCTCCCAAGCAGAGAATATTAGAATCGTTGTGCATCCTTGTCATTCTTGCCGAAAACGTATCCGTACAATGAGAAGCCCTTATGCCGTCTATTCTGTTTGCTGCAATCGACATGCCGATACCTGTTCCGCAAACGAGAATCCCTCTGACATCTTTCGATTTTGCAACTTCATTAGCTACAAGTTTAGCATAAACAGGATAATCACACGATTCGGTATCATAACATCCGAAATCTTCTATTTCCAATCCATTTTGCTTAATATGTTTTACAATCTCCGTTTTAAGATTGTATCCGCCATGGTCAGAAGCTATTAAAATTTTTGACATAAAGCCGTCCCTTTTCGTTAAAATTGTAACATTTTTGAAACAATTTAGCAATAATTTTTAAGTTATGATTTTAATATATATATGAAGTGTTGTTTTAATAGTGTGTATAATAATATAAATTTAGGTTTTAAGTCTGCAATTACAGATAAAGAGATTGACGACTTCAAAAAAACACCCCAATATTTCAGCGATTGCTATATTATGACAACATTGGAAACATTGTCGCACACCGAAAACGGAAGAAAAGTATTAAAAAAACAAATTGAACACGATGATAAAAACCCATATTTAATTAATTGTTACCTGTATGCTCCGAACGGTAAAAAAGAAAAATACTCTATCCCCACAAATGCAGTTGTTGACGGATATGAAAAACTATATAACGCACAAAAGAACGAAATTATCAGAAGCATGGATATATCCGTCGGCGAATACGAGAAACGATACAAAGCAAAACCTTGGATTTGCAGATTTACGGATGATTTTAAAACATACACTTTTGAAAACAGTATCCCTTCTCATTTTATGAAAATATTTACCGGCAAAGAGCCGACTGTAAATATTGCGGAAATGGATTTTAATGTTGACCTCTCATCAAGACGTGATGAAGTTATGGCATTATTTGAAAGAATGGACAAAGACAAAAACCACAATCTTGTAATTGGAACAGGATTAAAAATGCTTGACGGAAGGACTTGGCATGTTTACGTTCTTGAGAATGTGGATTTGGAAAACAATACCATAACAGTTAAAAATAAACGTGGAAATATAGAAAAAACAATGGATATAGAAACTGCTTTAAACACTTTTAAGTATATCGTAGGATATTTTGATAAAGATTTGGCATAAAAAAACGCAAGGTTTACTAAAACCCTGCGTTTTTATTTTTTAATTCCTTTTTAACCTTTCACTTCTGCCATGTATCTATCCATTGCTTCTTTGGATATTTCAACCGTATCCTCAAGTAAGTCCCCTATCACAGCATCTGATTCCTGCTGCATTTTTAATAATTTAATTTGATATAAAGCTTCTGTTTCCTCTACTTTGGCATTCTGATTAATATAATCTTGTATTTGACTGCTTGTTCCTGTTATTTCCATTTTCTAACCTTTCATTAATTGGGATACTTATATTATGTCATATTTTATATCATATTTCAATATATAAAATATAAAATTTATACAAAAAGGGAAAGTCTGAGCTTTCCCCTTTACAATTTTTATTTATCCGTCTTAGCTCAAAGCTAATAAAGATTTTACCGAACGAGCATTTTCCTTAACGATTTCGTCAGAGTGCATGTTAATTGTGTCATCAAGAATTCTGATAACTTCACCCTTATCTTTAAGTGAAAGAATCTCATTAATTGTACTCATTGCAACAGCAGGAGAAAGGTCATTAATACCTTTGCCTTGGTTAATAATAACAACTGCAAGTGAGTCGTGAACATTCTTTTTAACTAAAGCACGAGAAGTATATTCTCTGACTTCATTATCAGGAGAGTTTGTTCCTAATTCTTCCAATACTTCAATAGACGAATGGTCCGGATGTGCAGCAAGTGCATCAATTATTTCAGCAACATTTTTATTCATTATGCCACCTTCGCTTCCATTTTGTGTGCAGAATCGATTGCAATCTCTTTTGCACTTGTTTGTCCTGCTAATAATTCATTTTCTTTAATCCATAATTCTCTCAAAGTTGCAACAGGCATGTCCGAAGATATTTTTTCATGTCCTGTTTTATTAATACTGATTTTATCAATTAAAGATGTCCATGATGTTGATAAATCATGACCGATTTCTGTTACATCCTTATTCAAGAAGGATATACTGTCTGATATGTGCTTACCAAGCCCTGTTATTGAATCTGTTAATCCTTTTGTTACGTCATAATTTAAAATATCATGTATTTTACCTGTAGTATTATGCAGACCTTCCGAAATCTTATCTAAACCACCGAGTTTGATTTCAGTATTCTTAGCATAATCCCATGCTCCTGTTATGCCGTCTTTTACTCTGTTTACAAAATTTGTAATAGATTCGGTAATACTGTTACGCAATTTTGTAATACTTCCGATAACTGAAGATGTGATTAATTTGTGTTTGCCACCTTTGAAGTTAATCTCTTTTGAATCAAATCCTTCAAATACATCAGCATATTGCAGAGTGTTCCCCTCAAAATTTGAGTATCTGAAGGGGTTTGTATCTGATTTGCGTGTTGTTTTGAACGGATTAGCAATTTTGTGGCCTAAGTTTAAATCTACTTTGTTAATGTCTGCCATATACTATCCTTTCTCTTTCTATATTTTTTCGACTTTTAACTACAATACGAATACATATACACAATACCAATATTTTGTATAAAAAAAATCATTAGAATAGAGGATATATTTCAAAAAATCCTTACAACTTTAGTTGGAGATTTGAAATATTATTTAGCAGACATGTCAAGGGCTAAAATCGTCAAACATAATGATAGTACGCATAGACATAACATTTATCAAATTCGTTATATCAAAAGCTCTGACAGTTTACCAAATTGTTCTATAGAAAGTTTTTCCCCGCGAATATTTTCATCAAGTCCGAGTTCTAAGATAGATTTTGTAACCTTCTCTTTATCAAATCCTGAGCTTACGAGGCAATTTTTAAGTGTTTTTCTTCTTTGAGAAAATGCTGCTTTAATTGTTTTTCTGAAATGAGAATAGTCGGTTAATTTAAGCAAAGGTTCTTTTCTGACTTTCATACCGACTAACGCAGAATTAACCTTTGGAGCAGGGTAAAAAGATTTTCTCCCGACTGTTCTTATGATTTCGCAATCAGCCCAAAATTGTGACAATATTGTTAAAAGTCCATACTGTTTAGCAGAGCTTTTTTCCGTTGCAACAATTCTTCTTGCGACTTCTTCTTGAACCATAAGTATTATATCAACAATCTTTGCTCTGTTTTTATTGGTTAAATCGTCTATCTCGCCAAGAAGATGAGCAATAATCGGTGATGTTATATAGTATGGAATATTTGCAACTATTCTGATATTTTCTTCGCACAATTCCGACAAATCCGTTTTCAAAATATCTTTATGTATAATCTCCAAATTATCACATTCAAGTTTTTGCAATTCTTTAACAGCTTCTTCATCAAGCTCGATTGCAATAACTTTTTTCGCATATTTTACAAGCTGCTCTGTTACAAAACCGACTCCCGGACCAATTTCAACCACAACTTCATCTTTTTTTATGTTTGCATAATCAATAATATCTTGGATAACTTCGCCGTTTATTAGGAAGTTTTGACCGAGTCGTTTTTTTGTTCTGAAATATTTTGCCCTGCTATAGTAGTCCATCATACTTTTAATAATAGTACAAAAGGGTAAATGTTGAAATAGTTTTTAAGTCATATATTAATAATTACATTGTGTGTAGTATAATTGAGAGAGGAGAAAATCGTGAACTATTGCGAATCAAAAACAGAAAGCCGTTTGGAATACAACCAATTACTTGAAGAATTCATTTTGGGGTGCAAAAAAACTCAAAGAATCGGCATGGAATACGAACGCATACCTGTCCATAAATCAAACGGCGAAGTTGTTTCATACTCCGGTGAATACGGAATTTGCGAGCTTTTGAGAGAATTTGCACGTGAAGATAATTGGGACTACATTTTAGACGATGTTAATATTATCGGACTAAAGAAACTTCACGATACAATTACGCTTGAACCCGGATGTCAAATAGAACTCTCACTCGAACCTCAGGAATTTATATGTGAGCTTAAAAATAAAATTGAACAAATTGATTCCGCAATCATGCCGGTTATGGAAAAATTTGGCATAGAGCTTATTAATAAAGGTGTTTCTCCTAAAACAACATACAGAAATATTGAGCTTCTTCCGAAACGCAGATATGCAATTATGGCAAACTACATGTGGGGAATTTTATCTGATGTTATGATGAGAGAGACTGCAGGGATTCAAGTCGGAATTGATTATAAATCCGAAGAAGATGCAATCAAAAAGTTTAATCTTGCAAATCAGATGATGCCGTTTATTACCGCAATGTATGCAAATTCCAAAATCAGAGGCGGAGTAGATACGGGTTATAAATCCTTCAGAGCGCTTGCTTGGTTGAATACCGATAACGAAAGATGCGGTTTTGGAACAAAATTTCAAGAGGATATGACATTCAAAGATTACGTAAACACCCTTCTTGATGTACCTATGATATTCATTAACAGAGAAAATCGTACTTTAAGCATTAACGGCAGGTTAACCTTCAAACAATTTATGGAAAAAGGATATGAAGGTTTTGAAGCAAATATTGACGATTGGAAACTCCATTCAAATCTTTATTTTCCTGAGGTAAGATTGAGAAACTTTATAGAAATCCGCAATCATGACTGCGTCGGAGGAGGGCTGGAATACTCCATTCCCGCTCTTTACAAAGGAATTTTATACAATTCCTCCGCAATACAAGAAATTGAAAACTTAATCGGAAAATATTATCCCAGAGAAATTAATGAATTAAGATACGATGTTGCAAGATTTGCGATTAACTCAAAAATTCGAGGACAAAAAATTGCAGACATATGCAAAGAAATTTTGAAAATCTCATATACTTCACTAAAAGAACAAGGATATAACGAAGAAAAATTCTTAGAGCCAATTATTGAACTTTTGAATAAAAATAAAATGCCTGCAGATTTATAGTCATTAATTACTCAATAAGGTTTTTATTTACCGTAATGCCCAAAATTTTAGTGATTAAATTTCCGTTACTGATTTTTTGTCTAAAAATCGGTATTTCAAATATTTTCACTAATTTATTATACTTGTTCAGTCTTATATACAAAAAAATATCATACCAGCGACTGAAATAATCCTTATACGCATTAGAATTTTTAACAATATAAAATATTTTTTTATAAATATCAGGAGTTGTTTCCGTTTTTATGTACTTAAAAGCATCGTCTATAACTCCTTTTAACTGCTCTGTTTTGATTTTTTTAAAACGTTTTTCATCATATTTTGAGGTTATGGAATTTTCCCTGATTCTGTAATAAACACCTTGTTCAGCAATATATGATATCAAAGGCATGTTAGACAATAATTTTAAATGAAAACCATTATCCTCATACATAACTTTTTGATTAATAAATCGTATATCATTATCTTTTATAAAAGATGTTTTTATTAATTTTCCCCAAGAAACACACGGAAGATTAATGAAAATTCTTTCAAAATTAAAAACATCAGTTTGTATTAATTCATTTTTTTCTATATTATAAACAGTTTTTTTTAATTTTTTTAAACTTTTTGTATTGTCAACTTCTCTGCAAAATGCTTCAAAATTTGAAACCACAATATCTGCATTTGTCTTAATCGCATTATTATACATTTTTTCAATAATATCTAATTTTATATAATCATCAGAATCCAAGAAAAATAAATATTTACCGTTGGAATTTTTTATACCTGTATTTCTTGCTTGAGGCAAACCCATATTTTCTGAGTGCTTTATAAGTTTTATTCTGGAATCTTTTTTCATAAAAGACTCCGTTATATTCACGGAATTATCCGAACCGCAATCATCAACACAAATTATTTCCAAATTTTTATATGTTTGATTAATAACAGAGGTCAAACATTCTTCAATATAATTCTCTACATTATAAATCGGTATGATAATACTTATTAGCTCACTCACAATACTCTCCAATATTTTAGCTAACTATAGTATAGACTAAAAATGAACTTTAATGATAGAATAATCGTTGAACAAATAGGATTAAATCAGCAAAATCACTCTGATTATCAAAAAGAGGTAAATTATGCGAAAAATATTATTATTACTAATTATCCTTACTATCGCAATGTCAGACGCATTTGCTATGGCAATAAAATTATATGATGAGTACGGTAACAGAGTCGGTACCTACAGAAAAGAAGGGGACGGCTACCAGCTTTATGATTTTAATGATAAAAAAGTCGATTCTCCGGAAATGCTTATAAAAGATGCTCCAAGCCAAAAAACATTGACTGAATATTCACGAACTTTTTATGACGAAAACATGATGCCCATAGGCACTTGGCGTTCAGGATACTATGGCAATAACGGTAGATACTACCCAAGATACGGAGAATTTTATCCCGCACCTTTTTACAGAACAAGAACTCCATATATAGTAAGACCGAGAGCAAACAACGATTTTCAATATGCTGACTACAGAAACGGCATAAATTACGTAGATACAAGATTCCCAAAATTTCACAAGTTTAAAAATTAATAATAACTTATGTAAAGATATCTTGATATAGATTAACTTTTTTTAAAATTTGGAGTATTATAAAAAAGTTAAGAGGAGATAATAAGGAGTTTTATAATGAAAAAATTATTGGTATGTATGGCTATTTCAACCGTATTATTTACAGGTTGCTCTTTTACACAGAAAAATGAAGGAATTATTAAAGTAAACGGACAAATTATTAAACAAGCGGAATTTGATAAAGAATTTGACAAGAGTATTGATAATTCTATGTTTAAGTCTTTTGGCGGTGCAAAGAACTTTGTTAAATCAGAAGATAATCCGATGTATAACGTTTTCAAAGAAAAGGTTGTTAACGAACTCATAATAAAAGCACTGCTTGACCAAGAAATAGAAAAGAAGGGAATTACCGCATCTAAAGAAGAAATACAGGAAGAATTAAAACGAGTTACAGATAAAGTAGGTTCAAAAGATGAGCTTAACAGAATTCTTAAAGAAAGAGGAGTTTCAAACGCAAGCTTTACAAATGATTTAAAAACTCAAATAAAAATCAGAAAACTTATTAACTCTGTAGAAAAAGTTGAAGTTACAGATGCTGAAGTGAAAAAATATTATGATACACACCAAAAAGATTTTTCTCACGGTGAACAAGTAAGAGCATCTCATATCTTGATTGCAGTTGATATGTTAGGAAAAATCAGAGAGCTCAAAGAAAAGAATAAAGATATTTCTACAGAAAAATTAAATGCAGAGCTTGAAAAATATGCAGCAGCACAAAAAGTAAAAGCAGAAGCAATTTTAGCGGAAGTTCAGAAAAATCCTGATAACTTCGAAAGAATTGCAGTACAAAATTCAGATGACAAAGGAAGCGCTGCAAGAGGCGGACAATTAGGCTTCTTTACCAAAGAACAAATGGTTCCGGAATTTTCAAAGGCAGCTTTTTCTATGAAGCCAAATACAATCAGCGGCCTTGTTCCTACTCAATACGGATACCACATTATCAAGGTTACAGACCGCATGGAACCAGGAGTTACACCGTTTGTTAAAGTTAAAGATGAATTAAAATTCTATCTTGAAACAAAAGAACAAGTTGCAGTTCTTAAAAAGATAACTTCAGGATTAATGAAACAAGCTGATATTGAATACTTGGACGACAAATTTAATCCTGCAAAAACAGTTACTCCTGAGCCAACCGCTAAAACAGAAGAAGTTAAAAAGTAAGATTGAAATAAAAACAAAAAAGAAGGTGATTAAAAAATCACCTTCTTTTTTTTAATATCCTTAAACCTTGCGTTTACGAGCTGCTTCTGATTTGCGTTTTCTCTTTACACTTGGCTTTTCATATCTTTCACGTTTTTTAACTTCTGATAAGATACCTGCTTTTTGAATTTTCTTTTTGAATCTTCTTAAAGCGCTTTCGATACTTTCGTTCTCGCCAACTTTAACTTCTGCCATTTATATTTTCACCACCTTTATAGCATTTGTGTAACCAAAGTCATTGTAAAACAAGAGTTTTTAAATTTCAAGAGGGGGGGGGGTAAATGTAAGGGGTAAATATATTTCTTATTTGATGCTAAAGAAAAACAGATTGTAAGTAGAGTTAAAATTATACAATTTTTAATGTTCAATTTTCTATTAATGAATTACATTTTACATTTTTCATTTATCCAACTATAATAGTAAAGTGGAAAAAATAAAGGAGAGAGAATAATGGTTCAACAATACGGCGCACCTCAAGGTCCTCAAAAAACAAGACAAGCGGTAATTTTGTTTTTAAAAGGTTCTGCAACTCCGGTTGTAATGTATTTTGATAATCCGCAAGCTGTATATGCGGAATTAAAACAACTTATGAAAAGTCCGACTCCGGTTCTTGTTGAAAAAGAGCCTATAGGTCCGATTAAAAAACTTTGCTTTGTATCAACACAAATCGCAGGTCTTGTATTACAGGAAGAACCTTATGCCTAATAAATATTTGGTTAGTATTAGAGATATCGAAGACGAAGACTCTTTGGAATTCGATTTTGACGATGACATTAAAGAGCTTGAAAACTGTCATATATCTGCTGAGCTTGATTTTCATCCAATGGGAGAGTTTATAGAAGTAATCGGACATGTTGAAGGCTCTGTTACTCTTGAGTGTGACAGATGCTTAAAAAAGTTTGTCCACAATTTAAACTTTGACATAGACGAAGCTTATGCAAAAAATTCTCTGCTTGATGAATACGGACAAGAGCTGGAACTCTCTAGCGGTCAGTTTGTTACGGATTTGAACGGCGCAGAAGATATTGATGTTTATGACCTTTTGTATCAATCTGTAATATTAGCTTTACCAAATAAAAAGGTTTGTGGTATAAATTGTAATGAGGGATTTTTTGTATCGGAAGATGACGTAAAATCTCATGACAGTAGAATGGATATTTTTAAAAATATCCGCATTGAAAAGTGAATAAGTGAAGGGGTAAATGAATCTGTGAATAAATTTATTTAATATCACTTAATCATCCAATCACATAATCACTCAATCACTAGCAAATAAAGGAAGGTATAGGAAAATGGCAGTACCAAAGAAAAGAACAGGGCATAGTGCTCAAGGAAAAAGAAGATCAAACTGGAAAGCAACAAAACCGGCTTTAACAACTTGTCCTAATTGCGGTCAAGCAGTTTTAGCACACACTGTTTGCACAGCTTGCGGAACTTACAAAGGAAAACCTGTTTCTATTAAAGACAGAGTTGAAGAAGTTAAAGAAGAAGTTAAAACTGAAAAGAAAGCTAAAAAATCAACAAAGAAAGCTTCTAAAAAAGAAGAAAATTTAACTGAATTCAATGAAGCTCTTAAAACAGGAAATGAAACTGTTGAAGAAGCTAAAGCTGAAGAAGAAGTTAAAGAAGAAGCTTCTGAAGATAAAGCAGAATAACAAGTTAAAGTAGAAAGTGGAAAGTGGAAAGTTAACAAAAATAACTTTCAACTTTCAATTTTCAACTTTACACTTAATAAAAGGGGATAGAGTTTAATGACAAGAATAGCAATTGATGCAATGGGCGGAGATCATGCACCTTTCGAAATCGTAGCAGGTGCTGTTTGGGCTGCTTCAGAATATGGTGTAGCTTTAGAGTTAGTAGGTAAGCAAGACCAAATAGAAGAATGTTTGGAAAAAATCCAACAAAACGGCTTCTTGTCACCGTGCGGTAAAATGGGAAGAAGCAGACGTATCAGAGTAGACGTTAAATCCCTTGATATTAAAATTACCCATGCTTCCGAGATTATTGAAATGGGTGAAGCTCCGGGACAAGCTATCAGAAAAAAGAAAAATTCTTCAATTGTTTTAACCGTTAATTCGGTTGCGTCAGGAAGCTCTGAAGCTTTAGTAGCCGCAGGCTCAACAGGTGCAGCAATGGCAGCAAGTTTATTCGGCTTGGGCAGAATCCCCGGGATTGACAGACCTGCAATCGCAGTTACACTTCCTACAATGAAAAAACCTGTTGTGGTTATTGACGGCGGTGCAAACTCAAATTGCACACCGCAAATGTTAAGACAATTTGCTATTATGGGAAGAATTTTTGCGAAAAACGTTTTGGATATTGATAATCCTAAAACCGGTGTTGTAAACATCGGTGAAGAAGCAGGAAAAGGAAACGAGCTTGCTCAAAGTGTTTACACAATGCTTGAAGAAGAAAAAGAAAGATTTAACTTTATC
>Ga0310691_10004228_pt1 | contig 16340 bp, 18 predicted proteins | sample 176DNAGHGlowgp2_FD_203887 | JGI IMG/M metagenome (GOLD analysis project Ga0310691, IMG submission 203887) | Sheep rumen microbial communities from Palmerston North, Manawatu-Wanganui, New Zealand - 1766 DNA GHGlow gp2 (v2) (version 2) | ecosystem: Host-associated > Mammals > Digestive system >...
GGGAAAGTAGTTCGCCGCCCACCCTAAACGGAAAGCCCGTCAGCGAATGCTGGCGGGCTTTACTGTTTACGAGCCCCACACGGAGCCGTGTGGGGTAAACAGGAGGTCGTGTCTTCGACACGGGCGCTGCCGCACAATAGAGACTCTTCCCTACCCTTTCCCAACCTTTCCACTATTTAAATCGCTTCATTCCCAAATTTTTATTACTTTTACAGCCAAATTCGGAAGTATGCCCAAAAGGTTGGTATTTTTGTTTATCTTGCTGATTACCACTTATTTAGGATTTTCACAAAATCCTACTCAAGATAGCATTGCACCAAAAAGACCTTCCCCCACCCCTTCCCTTCCCATCGATTCCACCTTCGTCACTTTCAATGCCTACCCTTTCGACAGCATCTTCCTGAAAACCTCCAAAGTCGTCGATACCACGACTTTCCACGCAGCACAATACGACTATCTACAACAAGGCAACACCATCTATAGCACTCTGAGCAACACGGGCATGGCACACAAGTCGATGAGATTCAACTATCTACATCAGACTGGATTCGACATGACCATCCCCGCTTTCGCTGCACTCATGCAGAATGAGAGCAACATGCTTTCTTACCTTTCCGTCCTACCCTACTCCGAAATCCGTTACCTGATGACCGTCGGCGACCTGGAACAGCATTTTCACGTAAGGTTCGGCAGACAAGTCACCCCTCGCCTACTGATTTCCTTCGCCTTCGATACCGACTACGCTCCAGCAACCTTTAACAACAACAAGACCATCAACAACGCTTTCTGGGTTAATGCCAAATACATCACCAAAAGCGAACGCTATGGCGTGGGCACCTATTGGTACCGCAACAAACTTGAGATGCAAGAAAACGGCGGCATCGTCAACGATGAAAGCTACACCTCGCATACCGAGACCGACAACTCCGTCATTCCTGTCAACCTCAGCAATGCCACCAATTTCGTGGTTTCTAGCGGAGTAGGATTAGAACAGTATTTCAACCTTCTTTCCAAAAAGAAACCCCAATCAAAGAAGGAAAAGGTACCTGTCGCAACTGACTCCATTACACAAATTCCTACCCCGATCGACAGCATCTCGATAGATACCGTGGTTTTGGATAGTATCGTGAGCTCTGCCCATCAAAAGGATGTTCAAGAAGGCAAGGATAGGAAGTTTACGCTTGGAAGGATATGCCACAGCTTCAGCTATCAGAGCAACAAGCTATACTACAACGAGACATCCCCTTCTGCGGCTTTCTATCAGCCATACGACACCTTGTTCAATGACAGAAAGACGACTGACACCACTATAGTCAGAGCCTTCAAGAATTCGCTAAAATGGAGCAGTCTAGGGTATCAGAAGCACAACGACGACATCCCGTTCTATCTTTATGCAGGCATTACACATGGCTTCTACAAAGTGAAACATTTCGACTATTTGGAAGAAGAAACCATTTTAGCCCGCAACTACAACCAACTGAGTGTCAACGGTGGCATCATCGTCAACCTGTTCAAGTCGACACGTATCACGGGACAAGGAGAACTGATCACTTTGGGCTACCAAATCGGCGACTTCGACCTCAAAGGACAATGGAAACAATTCATCGGCACAGCCAACAAAAACTATGGCGTTGCCACCTTGGATGCCGAACTCAAACGGCAGTCGGCCAACTGGTTTGAAGAAAGCTATTCCTCGAATCATTTCCGTTGGGAAAACGACTTCAAAGCCGCCACCTACCTTACATTTGACCTGAAGTACAGCTACAAAAACTATTGCATCGGCCTCAAGCAGACCTCTATCTCCAACATGATCTATTTCGGCACAGATGCCCGGCCGACCCAATTCAACGATATATTCAGCATTCGTGAGGCTTATTTCAGCTTTTACCAAGGTTTAGGACGCTTTGACTTGGAAGGCTTTGCCAGCCTACAAAAGTCAAGCAACGAAGAGGTTATGCACCTCCCCTTGCTATTGGGCCTGCTGAAATTCGGGTATTCGCAACCCATTTTCCATAAGGCGGCAACGTTGCATCCCAGCATCACGGTACGCTACTTCACCAAGTACTACGCCGATGCCTACATGCCTGCCACCCGCTCCTTCTATCTGCAAAACGAAGTGCAAATAGGCAATTTCCCCTTCATCGACTTGGCGGTTGCACTCAAAGTCAAGAAAGCTCATATCTTCTTGACATACAGCAATATATTCCTTCTCACGGGTAACTACGACGCGTTCATCGCTCCACACTACCCCATGCGCAGCAGCAAGATATTCATTGGAATCAACTGGAGACTCTTCAACTAACCCGTCACTATGCTTCAATCAGGACTCATACCCACCACCAACACGCTGTCGAGAATCACCGACACCCTCGCTCCGTTGACCGACACGCTCAAGCAGCATAACGCCGTGGGAAACGTCCTGGAGCAGGTATCGACCAGCAGTTCATCGCGAGAAATCGGTCTGACCATCGCCATTATCGGCTTGTTGATCTTCACAGCGCACCTATTCAGCGAGATCTTTAGCCGCAAACGCATCCCTGACGTACTGTTCCTCATCATCATCGGTTTGCTCATTGGTCCCGTATTCCATTGGATCTCTCCTGAAAGCTTAGGCAATGCAGGTAGCCTGTTTTCCGGCATTACCTTGGTCACCATCTTGTTTGAAAGCGGTACACAGCTGAGATTCAGCGCATTGAAAGACTCATTCATGGGTGCTTTGAAGCTCACGGCATTGAATTTCATACTTTCAGCCGTCGCCGTATGGCTGGTAGGTTGGTTCGTTTTGGACTTGGGTCCCATCATCAGCATGATTCTGGGCTGCATGTTGGGCGGCACAGCCTCTGCGGTAGTCATCCCCATCGTCAGACAGATGCGCATGTCGGAAAAACCGGCCATCATGCTCATCCTGGAGGCGGCCATCGGCAACGTGTTCAGCATCGTGCTGGCTCTCGCACTCATGCAAGCCATCAAGAGTAAGCACCTTGAATTTGGCGCCATCCTAGGCAACATCTTCTCATCATTCATCCTAGCCACCGTGATGGGTCTCCTGGGCGCCATTTTCTGGGCCTTGATCCTCGACCGTATCCGTAACATCAAATATTCCATCCTGACGACACCTGCCTTCGTGTTCATCATCTACGGCATCAATGAATGGATGGGCTTCAGCGGAGCCATCGCAGCACTGGCTTTCGGTATCGGACTGGCCAATATCGATGCCATTTACAATGCATGGCTCAAGAAATTCATCAAAAAAGTGCCCGTCAACTTGAATGAGACAGAACGTTCACTGTTTTCGGAACTCGTCTTGCTTCTGAAGACTTTCTTCTTTATCTACGTGGGCATATCCATCCAGCTGAAACAATGGCAACCCATCGTCATAGGGCTGGGCATCAGCGCCCTGCTTTTCATCATCCGTATCCCTGCCGTACGCTTTGCGGTCTCAAAGAAAGAAGGTATCCCCGACAAGGAACTGGCATTCATGTCGGCCCTCAACCCAAAAGGACTGACTGCCGCTGTGTTGGCCACGCAAGCCCTCATCTACATCCCCGACTTTGAGATAGCCATGTTTGCAAGAAACATCGTCTTCTCCGTCATCCTTTTCAGCATTGTCATCAACTCCATACTCATCCCCTTGATCGACAGAGAACGAGGCATCTATCGTTTGTACAGAAGCATGCTGAGTTTCAACCAAAAGATGAAAAACATGGTCTCCAAGACCAAACAAGACGGCGAAAAATGGCACAAGAAACACTCAAAAACCCGCGAATTTGTTGATGAGATGTTCCATTCCGAAGTCATCACCGACATTATTGAGCAGCAGGACAAACCCGGAGCCGTCAGCAACAAGGCTGAATCGAGCAATATGGACGTCGCAGACTAATAAATCAACACCATGAGAATCCTCATCCTCAACGGCCCCAACCTCAATCTTTTAGGCAAACGCGAACCTGAAATTTACGGGAACGTTTCTTTCGAAGCCTTTTTACCCCAGCTCCACGAACGTTTCCCACGACATGAGCTCACCTATTTTCAATCCAATCACGAAGGCATTTTGATCGACCAACTCCAAGAAGCTGACGGTCAATACGATGCCGTAGTGATGAACCCTGGAGCCTACGCCCATACCTCCATCGCCATTGCAGACTGCATCCGCGCCATCAGCATTCCCGTCATTGAGGTGCACATTTCCGACATTTCGAAAAGGGAGCCTTACCGCAAGCATTCCTTCACTGCAGAAGCTTGCGTGAAATGCATCTCGGGATTAGGTTTGGAAGGATATGCGAAGGCGATTGAAACGCTTTTGGAGACGCGATAAACCGCTTCTCTACAAGGTAAAATCGGTTTCTTTTAAATCACTGTATTTTTTCTTGCCACGAATCACATTGTCAAAGACTATGTTGCGCTTATAGATACAACTCACCGCCTTATGTTCGATGGTTTTTCTATAAGCTCTCAAGGATTTCAACCTTTTATAGAAATCCAAATGCGCCTTGAAGACCATTCCAAAATCCTTTGGGCAGCCCTCAAAGAGGAACTTCAATGCCGCCACCCAATCGAGGAAGATACGATAGAGAATGGTGCGATGCACTCGCTGCTTAGGAAGGTTCTTCACGAGCAATGAAAGGTTGTTTCGGAAGTTCAAGTAGGTCTTGCGCGGCGAGTTCTTCGGCAAAGTACCACCACCGATATGGTAGACCCACGACTGTGGACAGCAATACACCTTATATCCTGCGTTCTTCAATCTCCAGCACAAGTCAATTTCCTCCATGTGGGCAAAGAAGCTATCATCAAGTCCTCCAATCTGGTGGTACAAGTCGGCACGGACAAACATGCAGGCGCCTGTGGCCCAAAAGACCTCTTTAGGCTTGTCGTATTGATGCTCGTCAACCTCCAAATTCTGGAACACGCGTCCACGGCAGAAAGGATAGCCATACTTGTCGATGAAGCCGCCACTCGCACCGGCATATTCAAACTGGTCTTTGTGGTAGTATGACAAGATCTTGGGCTGGCAGGCAGCAATCTGCGGGTCAGCATCCATGAGTTCGATGACGGGCTCTATCCAATGCGGGGCCACCTCGATATCCGAATTGAGCAGCACATAATATTGGGCATCCACCTGCCGCAAGGCAAGGTTGTATCCCGTTGCAAAACCGCCATTGCTGCCATTCTCGATCAAACGAATGTCAGGGAAATGCTCACGCATGAAAGCCACAGAATCATCAGTGGAAGCGTTATCAGCCACTACAACCTCAGCCAAAGTAGGGTCGCAGTTGGCGATGACATTAGGAAGAAATTGTTCGAGGAATTTCTGTCCATTGTAGTTCAATATGACGACGGCCACCTTCATGCTTTCTCGGTTTGAGGTCTTTCATGCTTCCAGCGGCGGTGCGACCACAGCCAGTTGTCGGGGTTGGCTTCGATGAAACGCTCCACGCAACGCACATAACGTTCCATGATCTCTCCGTCAGCCGTTTCCTTGGGATTGTCGGTCACCAACTCGAAACTCACCTCATAGCGGCCCCTGCCCTGCCTTCTCATGTCGACAAACACGATAGCATAGTCCAGTTTCTTGGCGATACGCTCGATGCCCGTGAACCAGCACGTGTCTTGATGCAGGAACTCCGTCCAATAGTCCGTGGCTAGACCATGCGAGGTCTGATCGGCCATCATCAACACGGCATTCGTCGTGCCGCGCAGTTGAGCCAAGCGCCTCAGCACCGAGTTCGACTCCACCATCTCCAACGTGCTGCCGCAAGTGCGGATATACAACATCAGCCGCTCAAAGACAGGGTTCTCCACCCTCTTGTACACCGCCAAGCCCTTATGTTGGGTGAAACCAGGAATCATTTTGCCGAACCACTCCCAGTTGCCCGAATGCGGGATGGCATAGAACACATTTTTGCCTTGCTCGTAAAGGCGTTGCGCCAGCTCAAGATTGGTATAGGTGATACGGCTCTGATAGCCATCGGACTTCATCCGGAGCATTTTAGGTGCCTCCACAAACAAATCGCAGAGGTTTTGGTAGAAACGTCGTTCAATGCATTTGATCTCCTTTTCACCCTTATCGGGGAAAGAACGCAACAAATTCTGCCTCACTACCTTACGGCGATAGCGTAACAGGTGATAGAGCAAAAAGAAATAGCAATCGGACTTCAGATAGAGAAGCCAATAGGGATGGATGGAGAGGAAAGCCACCCAAAGCTTCAAGACATGAAATCCAAGTTTGGCCATGGCTTATCTCGGGTTGTTGTACAATTCGACGGCATGTGAGCCCCAACCTCTCTCGTACTCAGTCTGGTCGACACCTTGATCATACCCTTGACCATAGACGGACTGATAGATTTCCATCGGCCAGCGCGGATTGTTGATTTCGCCGACCATATTGGAATGGATCAATTGATAGTCATTAGTTGAGCGGTCGGGAGCCATGAAAACGAATTTCTTGTCGCGCTGATTAGCCACCTGATAGTAGTGCCAAATCTCGTAGGGACGAGCGGCAGGTTCATCGGGCACTTCCATAATCTTGTCGGGCTGGCCGTATTTCAGGAACACATAGCCGCGGTCGCTGCGATAGCCAGGAAACGCCGTAGTGCCGAATGACAGGTTGACCCTTTTGACAGCGGCCAGATAATCATCAAAGCCTTGTTTGGGATTCATCGGAGAGCGCTTGCTCCAGAAATTGAAGAGGAACTGCTGCATGGTCTTCGTGTCCTCAGTCTTTACCAGATTGGTGCAATAATTACGTTCCAACTCCGTACAGAGCGGATCAAGGTAACGGATATACTTGCGCAATGTGTCGATTTCGGTGATGTTGCCCACAAACGTGTTGGCCACGTTGACACCGGCAAGGTTTTCCATATCGAATGCCACGTCGGGATTGCTACGTTGGAAGAACCAACTCTTGGAGCAGATCAACTCGTTGCTGCGGTCACGCATCTCAACGACAAGATAGTAGTTGCCCGAAGGCAATTCCGAGATGTCGATGGTATTGAGCAACACGTTCACCTTGTTCACATCGAAGCGTTTGTTGAAGTAATAGTTCTGCATCCGGTTCGACGACTCGGCCGTCTCGATGTAATAATTGACAAGGAACTTGCCTTCTTCATACAGTTTGTCACTGTTGTAGACCTCGGCATAGTAATGCAGTTTGTCCTCATTGGCGCCATAGAAAGGATACACACGAGGCAGAAAGTCGAAGCCACTCTTGGAGCAAGCCGTCTGCTTCTCGGCTTTCGAGTAGGAATCAAACAACAAGATGTCGGAGATGGCAGGTGAGTCATCAGGATAGTTGACCTCCACGTTCATGGCCTCCACCGGCAAGGCTTCACCACCGTTCATATCCTTGATGCTGATTTCCATCTTATACTCGCCGTTGGGTAACGAAAAGCGCTGTTGGTCGATGAATGCGCCATCGAGCTTGGTCGTATCGGTCACCACGGGACTATCCAAGGCAATCTTGGAGAAAGCACAGATCTTTTCCTCTTGGCGGAAGATGGTCTGTATCTCCACGGTAGCCTTGAACTTGCCAGGTTCAAACTCCTTATATACCGCGGAACGGTTGTCGATGGCGATGGCATTTTCAACGAACGGAGTCATGCCAGGGACACAATAAGTCGTTGTAGAAAGATAAGGCTTCAGGCGCTTGGCATTCACTTGGGCATTGCCAGCCAAGGCCATGAGCGCCAGCATGATAAATACAAATGATCTTTTCATAGCAAACAGATTATTTCATGTTGCAAAGATAATGATTTCGGTGCAAACGGGAATTTTTTTTCAGTAAAAAACGCAACCAAAGGAAAATTGTTGTACTTTTGCAGCGGAGATATGGCTGAGTGGTCGATAGCGGCGGTCTTGAAAACCGTTAAGCCGAAAGGCTTCGGGGGTTCGAATCCCTCTGTCTCCGCAAGGGCGGCGCGAGTCGCCTTTATAATGAAAGACCCTGCCGTAAGGCAGTAAGGAGAGATGCCGGAGTGGTCGATCGGGGCGGTCTCGAAAACCGTTGAACGCTTTGCGTTCCAAGGGTTCGAATCCCTTTCTCTCCGCAAAAACCGATATAACAACGAGTTATATCGGTTTTTTTATTTTGGTTCCGACTCCTTTTTTTATACTTCCAAAGTCATCATTGCTCGTTCCATCCTCGGTAGAATAGGTGAGAAGTGTGTTCCTTCGACGAGTTCAAATGTAACGGTAGCTTGGCTTTTTTCCTTCAGGATGTCAGCAGCAGCAAGGCTCCTCTCCTCCACCGTCGCCATCCTTTTTTCCTTGGCGTTCTTCTCCTTTTCACCCAACAGCATGCAGATTTTCTTCAATTGAGGTGATGGCGTTTGCTCCTTCATCCACTCGACGAAGCCGTCGTACCACAGCGAACCTGATATACTGATGATGTTGGTAAACGCATCGGTATTGAAAGCCGACCATACCGCAAACAAACCCGATAACGAAACACCCAAGAGGGTTCTCTCCGCATCCTCTATGCCCAAATCCCTTTCAGTTTCAGGGATAATCTCATGGGTCAGCTTGTCGAGGAAAGCTGCCGCCTTCCCTCCAAAGGGTTTCGCTTTCTTGAATACGCCCACCGCTGGCCACGGTGTCAAGTCATCGTTCCAATTGACGTCTTCTATCACGACGATGGAAATGCCGTGTTTTTCCGACAACTCCTTCAGCCCGTCACACAAATCGCCTTTGATTCCTTCGGGCAGGTTCATGTAACAGATTTTGTTTGAGGATTGCTTGATGATAGGCAGGGACATCAGAGCTTGATCTCTTCAGGTTGCGTAGTGAATGAACTGATGGTCGCCTTACCGTCTTTGATGTAATAGACTGCAGTATTGCCATCGTTCTCGTCGTACATGGCTCTCAACTCGGGATAAGCATCGAGCATGGATTTCTTGGCCTCGACTCTTGGGTCTTCCACCAAAACGCCGCTCACCCTAATCCATTCCTTGCCATTGAAGGCACACAATTCCACTTTGGGATTGGCTTCGATTTGGTGGGCTGTGGGTTTGACATGACCGGTTTGGATGTAGAGCTTGTTTTCAAAGAGGTTGATGGTTCCAAAAGGCCTGACCCTGGGCTGGTCGCCTTCGACCGTGGCAAGGTAATAAGTGCCACAAGCTTTCAAAAAGTCAAATACGCGTTGCATAGTGGTTTTGTTTTATTGGTTGATTTACGTTTGTTTTGTTTTTCGATGTACTTTCAGACGCCAAAAATACGAAATAATCTCTAAAAATCGATATTCATTAACCCATAGTTTGAAACAGCATTTTTTGTATCTTTGCAGCCATACGTAAGAGACAACTGTATGAATAACATGACCCAAAAACGCGTAATTGGCATCGGCGAAACCGTGTTGGACATCTTGTTCAAAAACGACCAACCCCAGAAAGCCGTTCCTGGCGGCTCGACCTTCAACAGCATTGTGTCGCTCGGACGGGCTGGCGTACCCTGCGCCATGCTCACCGAAGTGGGTGGTGACCATGTGGGCGATATCATCTGTCGCTTTTTGCAAGACAATGGCGTGTCGGCGGAATATGTCTGCCGCCACGAGAAGGCCAAGTCGCATATCACGCTGGCTTTCTTGGACGAGCACAACGATGCGCAATACCTTTTCTATAAGGACCATGCATCTGTTTGGCTGGATGGAAACTTACCTCAGATAGGCAAGGATGACGTGGTGCTCTTCGGTTCGTTCTTCGCCATCAACCCAGCCATACGTCCTGTCGTGGGCAGTTTGTTGCGCGCCGCACACGAGACGGGTGCTTGGCTCTATTATGATGTGAACTTCCGCAAAAACCATATCGCCGACTTACCGGATGTAATGACCAATATCGAGGAGAATATGAGTTTGGCGAATGTGGTGCGTGGCTCGATGGAGGATTTTGACTACATGTATGGTTTGCAAGACGGAGACGCCATCTATGAACGAGTGAGCCGCCATTGCCGCACGTTGATCCTGACCGATGGACCTCGCTCGATTCACGTCTATTCGCCCAAAGGCTGCGAGACCTATCCCGTTCAAGCCACTGAGACCGTCAGCACAGTGGGAGCGGGTGACAATTTCAATGCCGGTTACATATACGCCATGCTGCAAGGCATGGACGATCAAGCCTCACGCATTGCGATGGCGCAACGTTGGAGCCAAGATGTCTGCCGCCAGATTGGGAATAACATCAGCGACGATTTGGTTGCAGCGATTAAAAATGGAAGGAGATCTTAGCCGTCAGCCATCAGTTGTCAGCAACGATGCCTCGAGCTGATAGCTGGTTGCTTACAACCAATGAATTTCATAATAATAGAAGTATCGTTTTGAACAGTTACTAAATAGAAATGACAAAAAACACAGCATATCAAAGCATCATCGAAAAGTTTCAGCTGAAGCCTCATCCTGAAGGCGGCTACTACCGGCAGCTCTACGGCAACGACGAAACCGGCAAAAAAGATATATCCACCATTTATTACATGCTCACCGGCAACGACAAGTCGGCTTTCCACAGGCTGCATGGCGTGACGGAGATTTGGTACTATCACGCTGGCGAGCCACTTGACATTTATGTCATCGACATTGACGGTAACTTGACCGTTCACAACCTCTCGCCCGAAGGCGAAATGCAGGTGGTGATCCTTCCCGAGCAATGGTTTGCGGCAGAAATTCCCTCGAAAGAAGGATTCTGTTTGGTGGGCTGCGCCGTGGCACCTGCCTTTAGCTTTGAAAACTTCGAGCTGGGGCACAAAGACACACTCGTGGAGCAGTTTCCCCAATATGATAAACTTTTCGAGAGACTCACATGATGGCTATTGACACCACCAATATTTGTTCGCACTTGCAGAAGAAGCTTTCAGCTTTCAGCCATCAGCTATCAACTATCAGCTTAGTAGCACTGATGCTGACGGCTGATAGCTGATAGCTGACTGCCAAATACCAATCATTCGTAATGCCTAATCCTCACCTCTACCCCATCGTTTTCCAACTGTGACGAGATGCCGCTGACGTCCGTCTGTCCGTAATGGTAAGGGAACAGCACTTTCGGCTTGACTATCTTTGCCGCGTTAACAAGTTGTTCGACCGTCATGGTGTAAGGCTGATTGCAAGGCATGAAAGCCACATCGATGTCTTTGATTTCGGCCATCTCGGGGATGTCTTCGGTGTCGCCTGCAATATAGATTCTCAGTCCGTCGAGGGTGAGGATAAAGCCGTTGTCCCTGCCCTTGGGGTGGAACTGCTGATGTCCCTCGGTGGTATTGTAGGCGGGAACAACCTCAAGAGTGATGTCGGGTGCCAATTGCAGCCTGTCGCCATTGGCCATCACCGTGCCATAGCCGAGCATCTCGGCACAACGTTGGTTGGTGATCAGCTGGGTGTTGTCACCCGTCAATAGTTTGATGGCAGCCGTATCGAAATGGTCGTGGTGCTCATGGGTGATAAAGAGGTAATCTGCCTTGGGCATCGCTGCGTAGTCGATGGTCTTCTCCCCTAGTTTCGTCACGGGATCGATTTGTATCTCCTTGTCGTTGTATTCGATGCGCATGGAAGCATGGACCAAAGCGTGGACCTTGACCGTCTTGCCGCTCTTGGTGGTGAAGCTGTCGACTTCGTAGATGTCATCCTCAATTGGGCTCTCGGTCACGACAGGCATGCCTGCCTCTTTCCAAGCGATGATACCGCCTTTGAGGTTGACGACCTTGTAGCCTTCCTTGGTAAGCCCACCAGCGGCAAGGGCTGAGCGTTTACCACTGCGGCAATACACGGCGATCGTTTTGTCGGCAGGCAGCATCGACTTCGCTTTCTCGACAAAACCATCTTGCGTGACATCAATATTGATGGCCTTCTGGAGATGGCCTTCGCCGAATTCCTTGGCGGTCCTCACATCGAGCAGCACGACATCGGGGTCTGCAGTCCGAGTGGCAAAGCCGTTGACATCTGCGTTTTCATAACCTTGTTGGCCACAGGCGGCCAAACCTAATAGGGCTAATAAACTGGTAAAGAGTTTCTTCATGGTGGTCAATGTTTGTGGCGGTAAAGGTACGAAAAAAACAAATCAATCCAGAAAACATAAATCAATATTTCATCATACTTTTCTTTCAGGTTTGCTCCTTTGTTGCGTCCTTTGTATTTCCACCTGCTCCGCCATCAAACGAAACCCCAATCACGATCCAAACCAAAACGCTGATGACATAGATGAGCCAAGCCCACCACGATGCATGAATCCTGATGAGGATAATCAGTCCGATAAGGCAATCAATAAAGATGAAGAATCCCATAGTGCGTTGTTTTCGATAGCGGTTGCAAAGATATAGTGTCGCTATCGATGCGCCATGGAATGTAGTGGATTATAGTAGGAAATCCTCGATATTGTCGCGATTGATGACAGAGAAAACGGCTTCCGGATAAGCGTTTCTGAACGAGAGCGGAACTGAGACTTTTTTGGCTGGATTCCATTTAAACTCAAAAGCATTTATCTGTCCATCTCTCTCCTCAATGTAATCCACCTCCTTTTGCGCCGTGGTGCGCCAAAACCAACTCCCTGCATAATTGTCGGTCACGACTTTACGTTTCATGCGTTCCGAGACCATATAATTTTCGAAAAGCTCGCCCGAATCGCTTCTGCTTCCGATTTGCGTAAAGTTGTGTATCAACGCGTTGCGTATTCCGTTATCGTAGAAATATATTTTTCTGCTGTATTTCAACTCATTGCGAAGATTGCGGCTAAAAGAGCTAAGGCGAAAAATGATATAGGCTTGCTCCAGTATGGACACATAGCTCTCCACCGTTTTTGAGTCCAGGCCACAGCGTTGGGCGAGTTCGTTGTATGAGACTTCAGAGCCTATCTGCCATGCAAGGGCTTGGAGCAGCTTCATCAACTTATCGGGTTTGTGTATCTTGTCGAACTCAAGGATATCCTTATACAAATAACTCTCCGTCAACTGGTCAAGGATGACGGTCTCATCTCCGGGACGCGTGACCACATCGGGATAGCTGCCGTAAACGAGACGATGAGGGAGCATTCTTTTCTCTTCAAGCAGGCCTATATGCGCCACCATCTCCGAGAAAGAAAGTGGGAACATCCTATACTCCCATTTGCGTCCTGTTAGAGGTTCGTTGACTTTGTTGGCCAAGTCGAACGAGGAACTTCCCGTGGCGACAAGTTGCACATCGGGCATCTGGTCAGTCACTAGTTTTAGTTTGACCCCTATATCCGTGATACGCTGAGCCTCGTCAACGACCAGAATGTATCTGTTTCCAATTACGGCCCTTAGCCGAGTCGCAGAAATGTTTTCGAACAGACTCCTCACATCGCTGTCGTCGCCACTCATCCAATACACATTGTCATCATCGGAAAACAGTTGCCTTAACAAAGTAGTTTTGCCCACTTGGCGGGCGCCCATCAGAACTATGGCTTTTCCACCAAACAGCCTCTGTCTAACCTTATTTTCAATCTCACGAGTAATCATCATTCTGTGCGTTAAAGTTGCCGCAAAATTACGCAAAAAGTTGATTATTCCAAAAATATTATGATTTTTTCGGAATAGATTCCGAAAAAATAGCGATTTTTACGGAATATACCTAATTACAAAAAGATAAAATCCTTACCGCCGCAACTTGATTTCCTCTTCGCTGCAAAGCTTATATACCTCGTTCCTACTGTATTCTTCGAGGCTTTGGACTTATAGTTAAGCTACGTTCAAATGGGGTGTTTGTTTTTCATTGTTCCCAGTAGTCAAAGATCGAATTTGTTTCTGTTTTCGGTGTATCGTCCCACCAGTTCACGTGGAAAACTTGTTCAGGGTTTTTGCCGTTGCTCTCACCTTCTTTGGCCTCTTTTGGCGGACAGTCTTGGGAAATTACGGCTATCCCGAGCTTTTCCGCGAGCCTCTGAAGCATGGTTATCCTCTGTTCATCGGAGATTTCCTGATAGTAATCGTCAACCAATAAGCGGTAATCATCCAAAAGGACAACTTTTAAGTCATGCTCCGTCTTCAGTTTTTGGCAACGAGAATAGAGATTGATAGCCATAAGGTTCTCGCTGTCATCAATCCAAATCGGTTTCTTTTCCAATGCACTTAGTGCCTTACAAACATCTCTTTTGCTTTCCGCCGCTTCCATAAGAAGTTGTGCGGCACTTGCTTTTGATGAAAACACTAGCATGGGTTTGCTGATGTTGCAAAGACAAGATGCCATAAAGTTGGGGGCTTGTTCAACAATATACAGAAATCCAGGAACAATATGTTTGTCCAAATATTTCCCCAAACTGCCCCTATTTTCAACTTCTTCTACTTTGATTACTTGGATATTCGTGTTTGCGATAGTGCTTTCCATAGTGCATCGTTTTGTATAACGGATGCAAAACTACAGCACCGCCACAGATGCGCCAAGGATTGTAGTAAATTATAGTAGGATATGATGGCTTACAGTCGCCGCACCATTAATGCTTGCATTGGTGGCCAAATATCAACGAGCCACCCTTTATCGAAATCCTCATCCGCGAAGCTATTCATAAATATCTCTGTAGCTCTGTAGGCTTTGTAGTCGAAATCGTCCTTCAATTTCAGTTCCACTTTACCCATTTTTGACAATCGGATAAGCCTGTCAAAAAAGAAATCGTCTCCAATACTATCTTCTTCAATGGCTACGCCGCTCAGACTCTCACCAACTACCTGCACACAGCGTTTGAAACCGCCATCTTCAGGGAACACTGACAGAATCAAATTGTCATAATAATCAATTGGAACGCTGATTGCCTTGCCTTCCTTCAATGCCCGAAGGCCTGTCGGATTATCAGTCATTGCTTTCCACAAGCCATCGTATTCCAGCATCCGCTCTTTTGAAACCTCCATTACATTCATTGCGGCATCTTTCATAAAATCAGGGCCTAATGAGCTTATGCCTACATAATACTCATCATCAACCCAACCTAAGCATTTGCGGGCATGTTCTGACGCAAGTTCGCGTGCCAGACAGATGTCAACTTCAAACAATGGCACACCTAGTTGCATGAATTTATGGCACATGCAGTAGAAAAAGACAAGCGATCTTATATCGGTGCTGTGCCATACGACAACCATGTCATATTTTGAAAAGTCGGTAGAGAAGAAACTATAGGCGTTTTTCTCTGGAAACATCACCTCGTCGGAAGGCAATTTGCCATACGCCAAATTCATCGGGTAGTATTGGTAATCGTCGCCCATTCTGCCTGAATAACAGACTCTGGTTTCGTCATCGACTTTTAAGGAAACAGGGTGCTTTTGCACAACCTCTTGTATGATTTGAGACTCTTCCCTTGTCGCTGTCAAGTGCAGTATCTTCTTGGCTTGGCAATATTGTTTGTAGTTGGTTTTTTGTCCGTACATGTCTATTGTATGTTTAATTAAATTTCCCCATCGCTGCGAAGCTTATACACTTCGTTTTGGATGTAGTCTTCGAGGCTTTGGACGTTTTTCTTGTTTGCGCCCCCGTTGATGAAGTTCAAAAAGATACGTGAGGCTGATTCTATCCTCACCTCAGTCTCCTGGGTGCTTGTGGCCACCACATGGATAGTGACGTTTTCGCCAAATGAAAGCAGACTCACGCCATGCCTCGCCTTGATGGTAAAGGTTCGGTCGTTACATTCTATCCGCTTGAACTGGCCGTATTGCTGGACTGCTTTCTTTGTTGCGGTATAGACGCGACGGGCGGGTTGAGTGAAGTTGAGGGTAGCGGTGCGCATAACAGGTTTTGTTTTCTGTGAATATCAACTACTTTTGTAGGGGCTCTTTTAATTAGGAGGTCTACCAAGGGGTCATATTGCTTGTCTTTCCCCAATAATTTGATACAATCCAGATCTATTTACTATTATGATTCTTATCTTCTTCAACTTTTGCATCTTCTTTATTTCCATATTTAATTACATCTGCTATTTCTTCTAAACATCGAAACGACAAAACAATAAAAACAATAATAAAAATGAATGCGGTCATTGCACAACACAGAATTTTTATCCAAAGAAAGAAAGTTTGCCATGTTGATGTTACAGAAGGCAATAAGGTGTATAATTTATATGTCCCAAATGCTGAACCAACACCGATAATACCAGACACCAATGCAATTATTGTTTCTGCATCCCATATCACGAACCATATTTCTTTTAGTTTTTTCATTTATTCTTCCCTTTCTCTTCCTTATCGCTTCCCTTTGAGTTGTCCACTATTATATACATTACCACGCTGAAACCAATTAGGGCAACATACCACCACCAAGATGCATTTATTCTACTCAGTCCCCAAATCCCCAAGATTAGTTCAATAATAAAGAAAACTTCCATAGCTTAAAATTATAGGTTATTAATAAACATTCTTAGGGAGTGCCA
>Ga0310691_10004229_pt1 | contig 16339 bp, 13 predicted proteins | sample 176DNAGHGlowgp2_FD_203887 | JGI IMG/M metagenome (GOLD analysis project Ga0310691, IMG submission 203887) | Sheep rumen microbial communities from Palmerston North, Manawatu-Wanganui, New Zealand - 1766 DNA GHGlow gp2 (v2) (version 2) | ecosystem: Host-associated > Mammals > Digestive system >...
TGGCGGTAATCGTTACACTTCCGTTGCGGACAGGAGTCCAGTCTTGGTTGGGGTCGATTTCAATACCCAATTGATTCCTAGCCTGTTGATTAGCAACTTCCTTATTGACTTGGGTCGCATCAAACTCGTATTTGCCACAAGACGCTACTATAGCGATAGCGGCGAAAAGGAATAGGTTTTTGAACTTCATTGTTTACTGTATACTGTAATTTTAATTATTTCATTGTTTTGGGTGCAAATTTAAGAAAATCTTTTGAATTATATCTATAAACACAAGAAAAACGTGTCAAATTAACATTATTTAGAATTCAAAAGTAACTTTTCCGTTAATTTGGCGTCCTGTGAGGTAATTTGGCACAGCCCATTGACGTGAACTGACATCTGTGACCCAATAGTAACTGTTTACGTTGGAGATGCCAAACAGATTAAGGCAATCTACACCTAGCCAAAGGTTTTTGATTCCTTTGCCGTCCTTGATGGCTCGGAAGTTCATACCGATATCTGCGCGCTTGTAGGCAGGTGCCCGGAAATTCTGTCGCTCGATGCCTCGGTGAGGTGCACCGAAGGGCAGCCCGTCGGCAAAGGCTAGCCTGAGCGTCATCCGCCAACGGTCTGTACCAGGGAAATAGTCGGTGAAGTGTAAGTTCACGGCCCATCTCTGGTCTGTAGGTTGTGGGAATGTCATGCCATTCATCTTCATCCTTGCACTCATCAAAGAGAAGGTCAGCCACGAATCAGTGCCAGGCACGAACTCTCCAAACAGTTTTAAATCGAGACCTGCGGTATAACCAGAGGCTAGGTTCTCACCGTAATAGGTCACCTTCACATTCTGGATGTTATAGGGGATGAGGTTTGATAAAGCCTTGTAATACAATTCAGCCGTAAATCGGAATGGACGGTCGAGCATTCTGAAACGATAGTCCATCGCAGCGATGAACTGTAACGAACGCTGGCTCTTGATTTTCTCGTTCAGTTTAGCTACCGTGATGCTGTTTTCGGTCAATGTATCACGCATTTCCTTATAAAATGGCGCCTGGTAATAGAGTCCCGTAGCCAGACGGAAAGTCAGGTCCTGATTGAAAGCTGGCACCATAGCCAATGAGGCACGTGGTGAGACGATGGTTTCTTTGCTAAACGACCAGTTGGCAAGTCTTACGCCATAGTTCAGGGTAAAGAAATTCTCTCCTTTGGCAAACCGATAGGTGTCCTGCGCATATGCCTCAATGCGATGGCTCTTTACGTCATTTTTTGAACTTAGGGTGTAAATCAAGTCCAGACGGTCGGCAGAGTGGGGGATGGAGTAGCCGCTGGAGTCTCGCATCTCATATTCACGGGCCTGTTCACTGATGTGCTCTGTCTTGTAGGTCACACCCGCCTCAATGTCGTGTCGTCTGGTCTTGTGCGTCCCCATCAGCTTGAAACTAACCACATCGGCAGTCAGATAGTTGCGGGCATGCTCCATGTAGGTGCCTACGCCGAGATGTTCACTTGATTCGGTATCATCGAGCCAGTATTGCCCAAGAATATCATAGGTCTCCTTCTCCTTGGTATGGAAAGCTGATGTTAAGAACTTTATATGAGTGGAGTCACCGAAGCTGCGGGTGATAGAGGCGGTACCAAAGAGGGTACGGAAGACATCTTTTTCTTGACCGTCAAAATAGACCTTGAACGACTTGACATCTTCCATAGTGCCGAATGATGTCTCACGGTCTTTAGGCTTAAAATTGTAGTGGTTCTCTGAGATGTACCCAATGATATCCAAGGCCCATCTGCTATTTGGTGTGTAACTGATATATGTTTGATAGTCAAAGAAATTAGGGCGATATTCTCCAGTTGTTTCAAGAGAGCCTAACAGGTAACGGTTAGTCTTGTATCGCAGTCCGTGGCTCATGGCGAACTTCTTGTTGCCTACGCCCAGATATCCGCTGGCTCCCAACAGCGAGGCCGTGGCGGATGCCTCGAAATGCTTGGGCCGTCGATAGGTGATATCGAGTGCAGACGACATTTTGTCGCCATATTTCGCTTCGAAGCCACCTGTAGAGAATCCTATCTTCTCCACCATGTCGGAGTTGATAATTGATAATCCTTCCTGCTGCCCACTGCGCACAAGCAGAGGCCTGTAAATCTCCACGTTATTGATATAGACGGAGTTTTCATCAAATGAACCACCGCGAACGTTGTATTGTGACGATAACTCATTGTGAGAGGAGACACCGGCCTGCTGTTGGATGAGTTCTTCAACGGCATTGCCTGTGGTGGATGGACCTTGCTTGGCATCTTCGATATCCAGTTGTTCGGTGCTGGTGGTCTGTCGCCGTTTCTCGGTGATGGTCACTTCACGTAAGGCTTCCATCGGTTTCATTACGATCTGCACCGTCAGTTTGCCTTTGGGTTTGCGGAACACCCGTTTGCGCGTGGCATAGCCAATCATGGAGAAACGCACCTCCACGGAGTCGGCACTGTTCAAGCTTATCGAGAACTCACCCTGGAGATTGGTCATTGTTACCTTGCCCTGCTCCAGACACGACACCGTTACCAGCTCCAAGGCATTGTTGTCCTCGTCGATTACTTTGCCCTTCAGTGTGAAGTCGTCAGCTCTGACAGCCATATTTATCATCAGCATGGCAGTCAGCAGGAGATATGTCTTTATTCGGTTCATCAGATAATATAACGTGTTTTTTTGCCAATTTGTTGTACTATGAGGGAAAAAGTGTTTGAAAAGTTTGGCTTTCTCGCAAAAAGTCCGTATCTTTGCCCAAACAATTAACGGCTAAAAACGCTTTAAGATGAATCATATTACTCCAAAGCTTTTCAAGACGGTCATCGTCATTGTTCTTTTGATGACAACTGCTCCAGCAGCTGCCACTAAAGTCATCGGACTCAAAGTGATTGACAAGAATTACCTGATGGTACAGTTTCGCGATGGTGAAGTGCATTATCGCGATGACGGCACAGGCCCCAGTGCCTATCTGGGCCACTCTTTTTCCGAGGGCGATGACACGTTGCTCGTGTTCGGTGAGCGCCTGAAGACCGGTCGTGCCCAGCAGTCGTCCCTATGGCGCATCAGTTCCAGCGACGATAAGGCCTTTGGCACAGTTCGCCCCCAGCATGTATGGCGTAAGTCTAAGCCAATGAATACAGACCATACGCTTACCAGTGAGCTTGACCACTGGCTGTTCCTCCAATTGCCTAAGGCGATGAAGCAGGGGTGCAATTATACCGTTACTATTCCGAAAGGTATCGGAGCCGATGAGACATCACTTTCCGTTTGTTTTGATATCTGGAACACGCAGTCAGAGGCCGTCCACGTTAATATCATTGGCTATGTCCCTTCCGAGCAGACCCATGCTGCCGACCTCTATCAATGGCTGGGTGACGGTGGACAGCGTGACTATAGGTCGTTTGAGGGGCGGCAAGTCTATTTATATAATGTGACGACCCAAGAGAAACAAAGTGCAGGTGTGGTGAAGTTCTGGAAACATGCAGCCGATGCCGAGCATGAGGCTGGTAAGAAGGCTCTTATCGGCACGGATGTGTGGAACATCGACTTCAGCTCTACGGCCCCCGGCCGTTATCGCCTGGTGGTAGAAGACGTGGGCTGCAGCATGGACTTTGACATCTCGCCAAATGTCTATTACCAGCCTTACCGCTATTCCGTTCGTGGCTATTACTACATGCGCCTTGGTGAGCCAAAAGATCCGGAGCATGTATGGCCCATACCCCGCCAGCCGCAGTTTATTCCCGATGAGGATCCCAAGGAACTGACCGTCTACAAGACCGACCTTACACCTTGGGACAAGGAGTGGCGTGACCTGCACACCGATGTGTGGGATGAGCCTCACTTCAAGAAGCCAGAGGCCTCGATCTTCTGGAAACATCGTCTTCCTGGCAATCCTGTGAACACCATTGTCAGGGGCGGTCATTCTGATGCCTTCGACTGGGACCGTCATCTGGCTCATGTCAGCAATATATACGACATGCTGCTGCCTTATATCCTTACCGGCGGTCGTCTTGTTGATGACAATCTTGGCATCCGCGAGAGTGGTAATGGCATCCCCGATCTCATTGACGAGGCACGTAACGAGGTAGACTTCTTCCTTTCTATCCGCGATGGCGAGGCTTATTCACAAGGTGTCACCAATCCCAGTTCCGACTGGACCGTGATGTATCAGGCCGGCTGCACTACGATGGCTGCCTGGGCTAATGCAGCCAATTGTGCAGTGCTGGCAGAAGCCTTCCGCCTGCAGCACAACGACTCCCTCAGACAGTACTATACTCGCGAGTCCATCACAGCCTTCCGTTTCGCATCGAAACAGAAAAAGCAACAACTTGACGACCTTCAGGACGTTGGCAGCATGCAGATGCGTGGCCGCGACTTCCGCCAGCTGGCTGCTGCCTTCCTTTATAACCTCACTGGTGATCAGGAGTGGGAGAGCGTCTTTGCCGAGGAAAGCATGGTAAAGACTCATAATTCCCCGCTCTTCAGCCGGGGCCGTCAGGGATATTTCGGCCCAAACGTCACCAACCAGTTTGGTGCCCGCGAGGTGCCCTATTGCCAGCTTTGGGCGGCTGCCGCTTATCTCACATGTCCCCATCCCCGCCATCATGCCACGCTCTACGACAATCTTCGTGCCAGCATCAATGCACAGGCTGAGAGCTATAATATCAGCCACATGGCAGAGCGTCCGTCGCGCCGTAGTGCCAATGACAGTCGCTGGCAGGTGTCGCAGAACCTTCAGCTCGTGATGATGGCCCATTTCATGGCTGACGATGCCCGCAAACGGGAACTTGAACATGTGATGTTTACGGAGGCAGGCTGGGCGATGGGACGTAACCCCAGTAACGTTGTCGAGATGACAGGCTTGGGTGAACGGCACATTACTGATTGTTATACTACAGGCCGCAACGACGGCGCTCCAGAGGTTCATCCGGGACAGACACCTTTCAACGGCACGGAGACTTGGTCGCCTGGCCACAATGGTGGCGATGCGCAGGTCATTCTGAAATATTGCTATCCCGCATGGGCTGACGGCGGCTGGCCCCGTCAGGAGTCTTGGTTCAACCAACGTTATTTCTGGGTCAACGGTGAGTTTACACCGCGTGAGACCATGCGTGGCAAGATGGCACTGCTTGGATATCTGAACGTTATCGGACAGCAACAGAAGAACATCGTGGTGCTCTATGAGAATGACGTACACTGTAACATCGATGCATACGCCCGTCTGGCAGGCATGCGCGAAGCATTGGCTCAGGGAGATAGCCTCGCCGTAGCCCTTGTCAGCAGTGGTGACTTCCTGCAAGGAGGTGTGGCTGGCTCTATTTCCAAAGGACAGTATATCGTCGACATTCTCCGTCACATGAATTATGATGCCATCGGCCTTGGCAACCATGAGTTCGACTATGGTGTGCCCCGCATGCGTGAACTCCTCGACCAACTGCCGTCGTCGATAGTCTGTGCCAACTTCTTTGAGTCTGGCTCGCCCATACCGTTCTATGCACCTTATATCATTCGCCAGTATGGAGGTCGTCGCGTTGCTTTCGTGGGTGTCGTCACTGGCGAAGCCATGCGCGCTGAGGCCTATTCGTTCTATGATGACAACGGACATCAGCTCTATGACCTGAAGCCGATGGAGGTTTCGCGGATTGTGCAGCAGGCCGTTGACGAGGCTCGCAGCCAAGGAGCCGATATCGTGGTACTCATTTCCCATCTTGGTGAACAGCCTGTGGCCAACACTGTCAATAGTCATGAACTGGTGGCTCGTACCCGTGGCATTGATGTCGTGCTTGATGGTCACAGTCACTCCACGATCCCTCATAGTGAGGTACCTAATCTTGACGGACGTATGGTTCCAGTTTCGCAGACGGGTACTCAGTTGGTCAATGTCGGCAAGTTGCTGATTACTCCTGATGGTCGTTTCATGCCGGAACTCATCCCGCTGAAAGATGTCGACTATAAAAGCAGCCGCATCGCTGCTGTAACCGATAGTGTGAAGGCACTGATGACCAAAGTCACCTCTCGCGAGATATGCCGTAGCCCATTCGATTTGAGTATTTATGAGGCTGATGGTAAGACACGTCGTGTGAGATCTGCTGAAACGAACATCGGTGATCTGGTGGCTGATGCCTTCCGTGTAACCCAGAAGACGGATATCGGCCTGCAGAATGGAGGTGGCATCCGCAACTCCATATCGAAAGGCTCCATTACCTATGGCAGTGTATTGGATGCTCTGCCTTTTGATAACCTTATGATTCGTCTTGAAGCTACTGGTCAGCAGATTGTCGATATGCTGCAGAAGTGTGCCACCTTCGATGTTGAAGACGGCAGTTTCCCGCAGGTGTCAGGCTTGCAGTTTAAGGTCATTGATCGTGGTGGCAGTCGCACTGTGGACGATGTCCAGGTGCTTGACAGCACCTCAGGATTGTTCAAGCCTATCGATATGTCAGGTCGCTATACCATTGCTACTACAGGCTATTCTGTCAAGGGAGGTTTCTATGACACACTGAAGCCCTGCCGCGTACTCTCCAGCACTTCAACGAGCTATTGTGATTGCGTGGCAGAATACCTGGGCAGCTTTAGTGGAGGGCAGTTGCCGGCGCATTACGCCAAGCCTCAGGGTCGCATTACCTTTAGCAAGGAATAATTAACCGAATCTGTTCGAAGGCCGTCTAAGACATAAATAGGCTCTTCTCGTGGAATAAGTGGCTCTTATTGTCCAGCACAAGAGCCACTTATTTTTCCTTGCCGTGTACACTCTTTACCTTCATACCCAGCTTGTCTGGCAGGATGGCATTGAGCGTAACGCCTACAAGAGCAGAGAGAGCTAGTCCTGAGAAATGGATGGGACCAATGTTCACATTGTCATCGGCTCCATATTTTACTCCGATAGCTATGACCAGAATAGACGCTGCTACAAAGACGTTGCGCGAAGAGTTGAGGTCGACGCTATCCTCCACCAGGTTACGTACACCGACTGCAGAAATCATACCGTAGAGTATCAGGCTTACTCCGCCAATGGTGGCAGAGGGCATCAAGCCGATGAGACAGGCAAACCTCGGACAGAAAGAAAGCAGGATGGCGAAGTTACATGAATATTTTTTGTTAACCTTCCATGGGGAAGAGTCCGTAGAGCTTGGCATCGATCATATCGGTTACCTGCTTCAGGTGTCCTGCATCGTCGCCAAACTTACAGTGGTCACCTTCGATGATGATGAGCTGGCCTTTATAAGTAGAAATCCAGTCCTCGTATCGTTTCTCCAGTCCTTGTAGGTAATCCAGTCGCATGGTCTGCTCGTATTCACGTCCGCGTTTCTGTATCTGTGCTACCAGTGTAGGGATGCTTGAACGGATATAGATCATCAGGTCTGGCAGACGTACCAGCGACATCATCAAGTCGAACAGGTCGGAGTAGTTCTGAAAATCGCGATCACTCATCATGCCTTGTTCATGAAGGTTGGGTGCGAAGATGCGGGCATCCTCGAAAATGGTACGGTCCTGGATGATGACTTCTTTCGACTTGGATATCTCTACCACCTCCTTGAAACGCTTGCTGAGGAAGTAAATCTGCAGATTGAATGACCATCTGGGCATGTCGGCATAGAAATCGGCCAGATAGGGATTGTTGTCTACGGGTTCGAAACGTGGTGTCCACCCATACCGGTGGGCCAGTAATTTGGTAAGTGTGGTTTTGCCACTTCCAATATTTCCTGCTACTGCAATATGCATATTCTTTTGTATATTAGGTAATTACGCGGTAACATTAGAGAAAAGGCCGAACAATTCAGCATCAATACGGTTGATGATCAGCGAAAGGTCTTTAGGATTTCGGAGGAAGTCGAGCTGATCTTTGTCTACGGTCAGCACACGGCCTTGGTATTTGTTATAGATGAAGTCGTCGTAGCGTTCGTTCAGATTCTGAAGATATTCCAATTGTATGGTCTGTTCATACTCGCGGCCTCGCTGTTGTATGTTATTAACCAGATGTGGTACTGATGCCCGCAAGTAAATCATGAGGTCTGGCAATTTTACCAATGACATCATTTGGTGAAAGAGTTCCATATAAGTGTCGTAATCGCGTTCGGTCAGATTGCCCATCGCCCTGTTGTTGGCCATAAACACATAGACACCTTCGAAAATGGTACGGTCTTGTATGATGGTGTGCTGGCTCTGTGATATGGCTATCAGGTCGCGGAAACGTTGTTTAAGGAAGTATACTTCAAGATTGAACGACCATCGTTGTATGTCGCGGTAATAATCCTCGAGGTAGGGGTTGTCGTCGACAGCCTCGTAGTACGGCTCCCAACCGTAATGTTTGGCGAGTAGTCTGGTGAGTGAGGATTTCCCGCTGCCGATATTTCCTGCTATGGCAATATGCATCTGATAGGTCTTTATGATTGCTAAGATTGATAATTAGGTGCAAAGATATGATTTTTTTTGCTCAATAGCAAAATTTTTTTGGTTTTTCGCTCAACATTTCGTAACTTTGCAATCATAACTTATATATTATCATTTATGAAACAACGACTCCTCATGTTTTTGATGGCGCTTATAGCAACGGCTGACAGCTATGCGCAGGAACTGAACTATGGACATATAAAGTTAATGAATGACATGCAAACTTTTGCGAACTGAACAATCATTTGCAAACTATTGCGAACGGAAAAGTTTGGAAATTTAGGATATAAGTCTTAATTTTGCACCATGATTCAGACCATCATAATGATATCCGGCCTTGGGCTCACCGATCGTGAGTGGTTCCTATTAATAATAGGTATGATCGTGTATGCCGTACTCTTCGTAGTGACCGTGCAAAACAGTCGCCGCAAGATGTTGGCTATGCATGAGAAGATTCGCACGATGCAGGAGGCTCAGCAAGCCCAGAGTCAGCAAAGCATTGCCCAGAACGAGGCGAAGATTGCAGAACTGGAAACATTGTTGAAGAAGCTGGGTGACGAGAATTCGCTGCTGCGTTTGGAGCTTGAGGAAAAGAAAGCCACGCTGGATTATAATAATAAGGTGGCGCGCCTGGAGAACGAGAAACGCGAGCATGCAGAGACGATGATCTTCTCGTCGGACGTCTACCAAAGAATCCAAAGCTGTCTGAACGGTGGGCGCAGTCTGAACCATGAGGACTGGACGGAGCTGACCGCATTGGTAAATGGCATCTATACGGGTTTCACCGAGAAACTGTACAGCCTTTACCGCATGTCGGAACAGGACTACCACGTGAGCCTGCTCATCAAGGTGAGAATCCAGCCGAAGGACATCGCATTGCTAACGGCCCACTCCAAGGAGAGTGTGGCTTCAACGCGCAGTCGGCTTTATTCGAAGGTGTTCGGCAAAAAAGGCTCATCGAAAGAGTGGGACGACTTTATTTTATCATTATAAAACGATACGACTATGATTGAGTATTTAGCACAACACTTATGGCAGATGTGGGCCGTCGTGGCTGTGATCTGCTTGATTCTGGAACTCATGGCGGGCGACTTCTTCATCATCTGCTTCTCCATCGGGTCAGTCTTTGCCGCTATTACGGCTGCTCTTGGTGGCGGTATCTATCTGCAACTACTGATGTTTGCCGTGTTCACGCTCATCAGTCTCTTCTGGGTCCGTCCCTTCGCTCAACGGTATCTGCATAAAGGGGAGGATTCCCGTGTGAGTAATGCAGATGCACTGATGGGGCGCCAGGGCAGGGTAGTGGAGACTGTAAAAGCTGACGGCTTCGGCCGGGTACAGATTGACGGTGACATCTGGAAAGCCGTGACTAATGAGCCGAATGACATCCCTGAAGGCAAGAATGTTTACGTGGTAGGCCGCGAGAGCACTATTATTACCGTAGAGACAATAAACAGTTAATCAATTACTTTTTAAAATTATGGACATTATGAGTTATGTACTGATTGCCATCGTGGTTTGCGTTATTCTCTTCGCAAAGATGGCCCTTGTGATTATCCCCCAGTCGGAGACGAAAATCGTGGAGCGCCTTGGACGCTATTATGCCACACTGAAACCTGGTATCAATGTTATCATTCCCTTTATCGACCGTGCCAAGTCTATCGTGGTGCTCAATCATGGGCGCTATCAGTATTCGACGACGATTGACCTGCGTGAACAGGTTTACGATTTCCCTAAGCAGAATGTGATTACCAAGGATAATGTGCAGACGGAAATCAATGCGCTGCTCTACTTCCAGATTGTCGACCCATTCAAGGCTACCTATGAGATTAACAACCTGCCCAACGCCATCGAGAAACTGACGCAGACCACCCTGCGTAATATTATCGGTGAACTGGAACTCGATGAGACGTTGACTTCACGTGATACCATCAACAAGAAACTTTCGGCTGTGCTCGATGATGCCACCGACAAGTGGGGCGTAAAGGTGAACCGTGTGGAGCTACAGGACATCACCCCTCCAGACTCTGTGCTGACAGCGATGGAGAAACAGATGCAGGCTGAGCGTAACAAGCGTGCGCAGATCCTGACGTCAGAAGGTCAGAAGGCTGCGGAAATCCTCGCATCTGAGGGTGAGAGAACTGCTATCGTCAACAAGGCTGAGGCAGCCAAAGAGCAGGCTATCCTTGAAGCGGAGGGTGAGGCACAGGCCCGTATCCGTAAGGCGGAAGCTGAAGCTAAGGCCATCGAACTGATCAGTGAGGCCGTGGGCAAGTCTACCAATCCTGCGAACTATCTGTTGGCACAGAAGTATATCCAGATGATGCAGGAACTGGCTGAAGGTGACAAGACCAAGACGGTCTATCTGCCTTATGAGGCTACGAATTTGCTCGGATCAATTGGCGGTATTAAGGACTTGTTTAAGTCAGAATAATACTTTTTTGCAAAAAATAGGGGCAGAATGTAGCATTTCTGAATAAAATTGTGTAAATTTGCACCCGAATTCGGCACTTTGCCGCTTTCCAACGCAAATTCATACTGTATGGTACACAATATATTCAAGGGACTGGGCATTGCTCTTATAACCCCATTCAAGGAAGACGGCTCCGTTGACTACGAGGCTTTGATACGTCTGGTAGACTATCAGCTCAGCAATGGTGCCGACTTCTTTTGTATTCTTGCTACAACAGGAGAAACCCCCGTACTCACTCCTTCAGAGAAACAGAAGATAAAGGACACCATCGTGGACTATGTCCAGGGACGTGTGCCGATTCTGATGGGTTGTGGCGGTAATAACACGGCCGCCATCATAGAGGAACTGAAGAATGGTGATTTTAGGGGTATCGATGGCATTCTGAGCGTATGTCCTTATTATAACAAACCCTCTCAGGAAGGACTCTATCAGCATTTCAAGGCTATTGCCGGTGCCACCAAACTTCCAGTGGTTTTATATAATGTGCCAGGCCGTACAGGTGTGAACATGCAGGCTGCCACCACTGTTCGTCTGGCTCGTGACTGCCAGAATATTGTGGCTATCAAGGAGGCCAGTGGCAATCTTGAACAGGTGGATGAGATTATCAAGAACAAGCCCAACGACTTTGATGTGATCTCTGGCGATGACTCACTGACTTTCCCGATGGTGAGCTGTGGTGCCGTAGGCGTGATTAGCGTTATCGGCAATGCCTTGCCTAAGGAGTTCTCAAAGATGATTCGCCTGCAGATGCGTGGTGAGTATGATCCTGCCAGAAAGATTCATCACCGCTTCACGGATCTGTTCTCATTGCTCTTCGTCGATGGTAATCCGGCTGGCGTGAAGGCAATGCTCTCTGAGATGGGATTCATTGAGAACGTGCTGCGTCTGCCTCTGGTTCCCATGCGAATCAAGAATATGCAGCGTATGTCGGAGATTCTGAAAGAACTGAAGATATGATGGAGAGCAAGGTTATCCATGAGATTACACCGCTGATGGGTAAAGATGTGCTCTATATTGCAGAAAGACGCAAGAAAGAGTTCACTTATCCCATTCATAACCATCAAGTATTTGAGTTGAATTTCGTAGAGCATGCCTCTGGCGTGCGCCGTATTGTGGGCGATTCTAACGAAGTGATTGGCGATTATGACCTGGTACTGATTACCAGTCCAGATCTGGAGCATGTGTGGGAGCAGAATGCTTGTGTCAGCGAGGATATCCATGAGATAACCATTCACTTCGATGTCGACTTTTCTGACGACAGCCTTTTCGGACGTAATCCCTTCAGGTCCATGCAGAAGATGATGCATGAGGCACAGAAAGGACTCAGTTTCCCGATGGATGCTATTATGAAGGTCTATCCGATGCTCTGTTCGCTCAGTTCCATCAAGGATGGTTTCTATGCCTTTCAGCAATTCCTCAGTATCCTTTATGAGCTTTCACTCTGTCCGGGAGCCAAGCCATTGGCTACGAGCAGCTATGCGAAGGTAGAGGTGGCGAGCGACAGCCGGAGAGTGCTGAAGGTGAAGAACTATATCAATCAGAACTATATGAAAGAGATTCGTCTGAACGATATGGCTGATATCGCCGGCATGAGTCCCAGTGCCTTCAGCCGCTTCTTCAAACTGCATACGGGCCGTAACTTGACGGATTATATCATCGACATGCGGCTGGGCTATGCCAGTAGGATGCTTGTCGACAGTACCCATTCAATTGCTGAGATAGGCTATGGCTGCGGTTTCAATAACTTGAGCAATTTTAACCGTATCTTTCGTAAAAAGAAAGGCTGTAGCCCCTCGGAATTCCGTGAGAATTACCATAAAACGCGGATAATCGTGTAAAAAATGCATGTTTTTAGAAAAAAATCCAGAAAACATTTGGTCAGTTCGAAAAAAGTGTGTACCTTTGCACCCGCAAATCAGACAAGAGAACCTCGCTGATAGGCAAATGGGGTTCCGTAGCTCAACTGAATAGAGCATCTGACTACGGATCAGAAGGTTGTGGGTTTGAATCCCGCCGGAATCACAAGAAGAGAGAAAGTCAAATGGCTTTCTCTTTTTTAATAAGGTCAGGAAGATGAGTTTCAGGAGAATAACGATATTCATAGCACTACTACTCTTAGTATCGCCGACTGTTTGTGCCCAGCGCAAGCAGATAGGTGAAGCGCGTACTTACCTGAAAAGTGGTAAGAACTTCGATAAGGCGGAGAAACTGATGACCGACCTGTTGAAGGATTCTGCCAACAGGGAGAACAAGCGCATCTATGAGATATGGTTGCAAAGTGTGCAGAAGCAATATGATCAGGCTAATGAGAAGTTCTATATGAAAAAGGAGCAGGATACGGCGCAGTTCTTCTCAATTGTCCGTCGCCTGTTCACGATTGCCTTCCGTCTGGACTCCCTTGATGCCCGTCCTGACAAGAAAGGCAAGGTAGACCCAGAATTGCGCAAGGATGTGTCCCGTGATATGATGGGCTATCGTTCCAACCTCTTTTTTGGAGGCAGTTTTTTCGTGAGGAAAGGCAATTATAAGAAAGCATACGATTATTTTGAAACCTACATCGACTGTCGTCGCCAGCCGCTGTTCACTAGCTATGACTTCTCCAAGGAGGCGCGTATGTCTGAGGCTGCCTACTGGGCTGCCTATAGCGGCTATCGCATGCAAGACCCGATTCTGACCCTCCGCTATCGTGATCTCGCCCTTGGTGATACAGCCAAGCGCAACTGGACACTCCAGTATGTGGCAGAATCGTGGAAGGCACTGAAGGATGATTCTATGTATGTGGCCACGCTATGGCAAGGGTTCAACGAATACCCAATGTCGACTTATTTCTTCCCCAGGCTGATGGATAGTTATCAGAATCAACCTGAGAAGGCACTGGAAGTGGCTGACCTGGCCCTGAAGGCAGACTCTGTCAGTCGGCTCTTTCTCTTTGCCAAGTCGGTGACACTGCTTAAGTTAGAGAAGTTTGCCGAGAGTCTCGACTATTCTGACCGGCTGATCAAACGTTATCCCGATATGGCAGATGCTTATTACAATGCAGGGACGGCTTATCTGAACATCGCACTGAGAATGGATCCAGTACGGCATAAAAAGCAGATAAAGAAGATGTATCAGAAAGCGCAGCCATACATGGAGAAATACCGTGAGATGGCACCCGATGAAATCCAGAAATGGGCACCTGCCCTCTATCGTATCTATTTCAACCTGAACATGGGAAAACAGTTTGATGAAATAGATAAAATCTTAAAGAAACAAAAAAGTTAGCCCTTTCTGATACTTCTTTGCAGATTTCTTCGTAACTTTGTGGGTTAGAAATTATTGTATAATCTAAAACAAATAAAAAAACGAAGAATTATGGCAGATAATGCTCAGTTGATTGCTCAGTGCGAGGCACAGGCAAAGAAATGGCTCTCTCCGGCCTTCGACGAGGAGACGCGTAAAGAAGTTCAGGCAATGCTCGATGCAGAGGACAAGACCGCTCTGATTGATGCTTTCTACCAGAACCTTGAGTTTGGTACAGGTGGTCTGCGTGGTATTATGGGGGCAGGCACCAATCGTATGAACAAGTATATCGTTGGTATGGCTACTCAGGGCTTTGCCAACTATATTCTGAAGGCATTCCCTGGAAAGCAGAGTTCAGTGGTGGTTGGTCACGATTGCCGTAACAACGGTCGTATGTTTGCAGAGACAGTAGCAGATATCTTCTCTGCCAATGGTATCAAGGTCTACCTCTTTGAGAGCCTCCGTCCTACACCAGAAATATCGTTCGCCATCCGTCAGCTTGGCTGTCAGGCAGGTGTGAACGTGACAGCTTCTCACAATCCCCGCGAGTATAATGGCTACAAGGCTTACTGGGACGATGGTGCCCAGGTGCTGGCGCCTCATGACAAGGGAATCATCGACGAGGTGAATAAGGTCACTATCGAGGATGTGAAGTTTGAGGGCAACAAGGATTTGATTATTCCTATCGGCGGTGAGATGGACTGGGATTACATCCAGGCTGTAAAGGAGGCGATGGTGGATCAGGATGTCATCCTGCGACAGAAGGACCTTAACATCGTCTATTCTCCGATGCACGGCACGGGGCGCGTGATTATCCCGATGGCCCTGCGCTCCTGGGGCTTCCAGAATATCCACGTCGTGCCAGAGCAGATGGTTATCGATGGTAACTTCCCGACAGTCGTTTCTCCTAATCCGGAGAATGCCGAGGCTATGACGCTGGGCATGAAGCTCGGTACCAAGCTCAATGCCGACCTCGTCATCGCTTCCGATCCTGATGCTGACCGTCTGGCCATCGTTTGCCGCAATGCAAAGGGCGAGTGGGAAATCCTGAATGGAAACCAGACGTGTATGATGTTCTGCTGGTATATCATTGCCAACAAGAAGAAACTGGGTCAGTTGAAGGGCAATGAGTTCCTCGTAAAGACCATTGTGACTACTGAGGTGATTGCCGAGATTGCCAAGAAGAATGGTGTTGAGCTGCGCGACTGCTATACAGGCTTCAAGTGGATTGCAAATGAGATCCGTATCTCTGAGGGCAAGCAGAAGTATATTGGCGGTGGTGAGGAGTCGTTCGGATTCCTGCCGTTTGACAAGGTGCGCGATAAGGACTCCCCCGCTTCTATCTGCTTGATCTGTGAGATTGCAGCATGGGCTCGTGATAATGGCAAGACACTGTATGACTTGCTGATGGATATCTATGCCGAGTATGGATTCTCGAAGGAAGTGACCATCAATGTGGTGAAGCCTGGTAAGACTGGTGCCGACGAGATTAAGCAGATGATGGTTGATTTCCGTAACAATCCTCCCCAGGAGCTTGGCGGTTCTAAGATTTGCCTGTGGAAGGACTATCAGACTCTCGAGGCCACGAAGGCCGACGGCTCTAAGGAGAAGATCAACATGCCTACCACTTCCAATGTGCTGCAGTGGTTCTGTGAGGATGGCACTAAAGTGTCTGTCCGTCCTTCCGGCACAGAACCGAAGATTAAGTTCTACACGGAGGTGAAAGATCCTACCTTCAAGTGTGCCGGTTGCTACGAGCGTTGCACCAAGGCTGCTGAAGAGAAGATTGAGGCTATCAAGAAGAGCCTGAATCTTTAAGAAAAGAAAATCCCCACCGCTTCTGGTGGGGATTTTTTTAGGGATTCTGTCTATTTCAGAATGACTTCCATTGTGGTCTTCTGAACTTGCATTCCCATGTTCTTGTAGAAATGGAATGCAGGATCATTTCCTTCCCACACGTTGAGGGTGATGTTATTGCAGCCGATGGACAGGGCATAGTCGTGTACATACTCATACAGTGCCTTACCGATATGTTGGCCGCGAACCGCTTCGTCTACACAGATGTCATCAATATAGAGTGTTTTGATGTCTTGCAGCAGTTGATGGTTCTTCACCTCTGTAATTTGACAGAAAGCATGGCCCCATATCTTCCCGTCGTCATAGACGAACAGAGGCTTGCTCTCATCGGCAAT
>Ga0310691_10004232_pt1 | contig 16332 bp, 10 predicted proteins | sample 176DNAGHGlowgp2_FD_203887 | JGI IMG/M metagenome (GOLD analysis project Ga0310691, IMG submission 203887) | Sheep rumen microbial communities from Palmerston North, Manawatu-Wanganui, New Zealand - 1766 DNA GHGlow gp2 (v2) (version 2) | ecosystem: Host-associated > Mammals > Digestive system >...
GCTGGGTGTGGCTGGGAGCAACCTGGCCTTCGATACCGTAGTGCTTGGTGAAAATATCCTCCTCACCGGAGAGATCCTCGATGAACACTTCGGTGTAAGCCTTTTCCTTGTCACCGCCCGTATGCAGACGGAAACCAGCTTCCTTCAGGAACTTGCAGGCATCGTAAGCAGCCTGGTAGAACTCCCGGGCCTCCGACGGATCCATGCCCATCAGGCCGAGATCGGTAGCCTCGCCCGTAATGCCCGTGTACTGGTTGTACTTGGCCACGGACGCGGCATAGAGCATGGCCTTGGCCATCAGGGCTGCAGCTGAATAGGCGTTGCCCCGCTGGGTGTTGGTCTTGTCCTTGGAGCCGTGCTCCATCGCATACTGAAGGTCGGACTGGATGAACTTCCAGCAGTCGTATTCGGTATCGCGGGGCTGCTTGAGCGACTCGGGATCAGCCATGGGATCGAGGACATCCTTGACGATCGGGACGCCGCCGTAGCGCTTCACAAGGCCGAAATAATAGAACGCGCGGATGAAATACGCCTCGGACATCAGTTCCTCGAAACGCTCCTCGGTGAACTTGTCCTTGTAGTCAGGGAAGCCGGCGATGAAGACATTGATGTTGCGGATATCCCCGTAGGGCCAGTAACCCCACGCACCGGAGAGGTTGCCATGGCGGCCGGCCGTCTCGGCACAGCTCGTCGAGCCGTAGCTCTTGAGTGCCTCCCACCAGTTATTGCGTGAGTTCCTGCTGTTGCTGGTACCATAACCTACTCCGCCTTCATCGGTCGCTTTATAGAGGAAATCCTCGATGGGCATGTTGTTGTACAGGCCGGAGAAGTATTTCTTCACGCCGAATTCGGAACCGAACAGGGTCGATTCATCCAGGATGCCCTTGGGCTCCAGATCCAGATTGTTACAGGCCCAGGCGCCGAACGTCATCACACTGAGAAGGATGATAATTTTATATGCTTTCATATTCTTTCCTCCTTTTTAGAACTTGATGTTGGCACCGACATTGAGCGTGCGGTTGACCGGATAGTTGTAGAACAGGATACTGTTGGAGCCGGTATTGACACCGCCGTTGGTACCGGGACGCTCCGGGTCGATGTTCTTCATACCGCTGAAGGTCAGGAGGTTGTATCCATTGACATAAACGCGCAGGCTCTTGATGCCCACCACCTTCGTCCATTTCTTGGGCAGGGTGTATCCCAGCTCGAGGGTCTTCAGGCGGACATAGGAACTGTTAAGGATGCCGGTGGTACCGGTGTTGAAACTGTGGCCGGTCGCCGGATAGAAGCCCTCGATCCATTGGGTCGCAGGGTTCCAGGGATCATCCCAGCTGTTGGCCGTATGCCAGCGGTCCTTGTAGATGTTGAGCGCAGCGCCGCCGTTGAACGGGCCGACCTCGGTGAAGACTTCGCTGTACTGGTTGTAGATGCCGGCGGCACCCTGCCAGTTCATCGAGAAGTCCCATCCCTTGTATTCGCAGCCGACCGTCAGGCCGTAGTTGAACACAGGGAGGTTGTAGGTGGCCACGGGATGGCTGTCATTGCCGTCCACGACGCCGTCTTCGTTCCAGTCGATATACCAGTAATCGCCCGGGAGGGTTCCCTGGCCGTAATTGGCACCGGTCGTAAGGTGCTGCTGGATCTCGCTGAGCGAAGTGAAACGTCCGCCTTCCTCGATCTCGAACCAGATGTCCTTGTTTCGTCCGGAGACGTTGCCGCGGCGCCAGTTCTCCATCGAGTTGCCGGCCACGGAGTCCAGATGATAGACCCAGCGGTTCTTGGTTGCGGAGACCTGGCCGTTGATCCAATAGGTCAGTTCGCCGACCTTGTTGAGGTGGCCGAGCTGGATCTCATATCCGAAGGTGGTGTCGCTCTCGATGTTCTCCTGCGGCATGGACGCACCGACCGTACCGGGCAGGACCACGGATGAGCTGGCCAGCAGGCCGGAGCGCAGGCGCTTGAACACCTCGACCGTTCCGGTGAACTTCTGGCGCCACAGGCTCCAGTCGATACCGGCGTTCCAGGTCGTGGCCGTGTACCAGGTCAGGTTGTAGTTGGGGATGGCCGTAGGGGCGACACCGCCGGTCAACGAAGAATCGTAGAACCAGCCCAGGTCATTGGGCCTGAGTTCATAGCCGACCACCGTTGCCGGGTAGGTACCCGCGCTGGCGTCATCACCCATCATGCCCCAGGAAGCCCGGAGCTTGAGATTGGTGATCCACGGAGCGTTGTCCTTGACGAAGCCTTCCTCGCTGATGCGCCAGCCGGCGGAAACCGACGGGAAGAAGCCCCAGCGCCTTGCGGCCGGGAACTTGGACGACGAATCGTAACGGGCAGCCAGGTCGAGGATATACTTGCTCTTGTAGTCGTAGTTGCCGTGGAAGATGAACGCGCGCCGGGACATGTCGCCGACCCCGTTCATCGAACCGACCTGATTCTCCGACTCACCGGCAAACAGGTACTGGTTGTCGAAGAGCATCACACGCTCGGAATAGAAACTGTCCCAATAGTTATAGGACTCCTCATACATCAGCATCGCGCTCACGTGGTGCGCATCCGCGAAGGTACGGTCATAGTTGGTGGACAGCTGCAGCACGGTTCCGTAACTCGGATCCGTCGAGCGGTTGACCGACCCCGGATCGTTGCGTCCGAACATCTCCAGCGTGCCGTCGGGGGCATAGTTGAAGAGGTTGTAGGTCCGCTTGTAGCTCGAATTGTTGGTCGTATAATAATCGTAGCTGTAGAAAGCCTTCACGTTGAGGCCTTCCACACCGGGGATGTCATAGGTCAGGGCAAGGGCGCCGTTGAAATTGTAGCGCTTCTCCTGGCGGAAACCGGTGAAAGCGGAACTGGTCGTGGCGACCGGGTTGTCGGTCTCCAGCATCTCAGTGTCGTAGCCCGGAAGGGTGTGCTCCTCATCCAGCCAGGCCTGGGAGGTCGGACGATAGGTCCAGGCCTTCTTGTACACGGTCCAGATATCCGTATGGGGCTGGTTCTTCTCATCCATGTAACCGCTGAGCTGGAGGCTGGCGCGCAGGCGCTCGGTGATGCGGGCGTCCACGTTGCTGCGGAAGTTCCAGCGGTTGTAATTGAGGGAACGGCTCTTGTAGGAGCCCATCTGGTCCATGTAGCCCAAGTTGAAGAAGTAGTCGATCTTGTCGCTGCTTCCGTTGACGGAGAGGTTGTACTGCTCCTGGGGGGCGTTGTTCATGAAGAGTTCGTCCGCCCAGTTGGTGCTCTTTTTCTGTCCGGAGCTGTATTCCAGGATCTGGTCCCACTGGTATCTGGGGACGCTGCGGATCGGATAGTTGCCGTTGAAGCCGTTGAACTGCTTCTCGTTCATCAGGAGCATGTGGGAGGCGGCATCGGAGGTCTCCGGGACATAGAGGAAGCTCTGCCAGCCGACATTGGCCGAGAGGTCGATGTCGAACTTGCCTTCCGTGGAAGAAGTGCCGTGTTTGGTCGTGACAAGGATGACGCCGTTCGCGGCCCGGACGCCGTAGATGGCGGCCGAGGCATCCTTCAGGACAGACACGCTCTCGATCTCGTTGGCATCCATGCGGGAGAAATAGGCCTGGTCCCGCGGCACGCCGTCCACGACGATGAGCGGAGTGCCCATGCCACGGATATCGATCTTGTTGTCAAACTCACCCGGCTGGGAAGAGTTCTGCGTGATGCGGACACCGGCCACCTTGCCGGAGAGCATGTTGATGACATTCTCGTTCTTGGTGACCACCATCTCCTTGTTGTTGACGGCGGAGACGGCGCCCGTGAGGGTCGCCTTCTTCTGCGTGCCGTAACCGACTACGACGGTCTCATTGAGGAAGTTGCTGTCATCCTTCAGCACGACTCGCAGAGGGGTCGTCGCCGCAGAGACCACGGCATCCTCAAACCCCAGGAAGGAAACCACCAGACGGTCGCCGGGGGCGGCCTGGAGCTGGAAGTTTCCGCCGGCATCGGTCACGGTTCCCGTACGGGTCCCTTGGACCATCACGCCGGCGCCGATGAGCGGCTCCCCGTCCTTGTCCAGGACCACGCCTTGGACAAGGCGGGTCTGGGCACTGACGGACAAAGAGAGCAACATCATCAGGGCGATGAGTATGTTACTGATTGTTAATTTCATACGATTCGATCTTGAAATCGGTGTTCTGCTTCGGATGGATTAGCGGGCATCGGGGTCGTTGGCGCCGGTCGGGCTGACGCGGCGGTTGAACCACATGTAGAACCAATGCCAAGGGCCGATGGTCTGCTCGCCGTACTCGTACTCGAGGAAGAGGCCGATACCGGAACGGAAGCACCATCCCTTATAGCTGTCATGAGTCACGAGACCCTTTTCGTTGATCTCCCATCCCATCAGGCCGGGGATGTCGCCGCCACCGTCCCAGCCGCCGAGGATTTCACCGTTTGCGGGGCCGTTGCAGGCCGCCTTCTCCTCATCGGACCAGTTCTCACGGATGGAAGAGGCCCAGGAAGGCTGGGTAGTACGCCACACGAGGCCGCGGGAGTATTTCACAAGCGCCTTCAGCTCATCACCGAGGACGAAGTGGGAACCGTCATTGCCGATCAACTCTTCGTCGCCCTTCATCAGGGACGCGTTCTGGATGATCTGCAGGGCCTTGTTGGCCTGTCCGTGACGGAGGTAGATCGGCTCGGGGAGAAGTTCGCCCTCCGGGAATGTCGCCTTGAGGAAGATCGTGGCAAGGTCATAGACGCCGGCGCCGGCCGGGATCATCCACTTGGCATTGACGGAAGCCTCGGAACCATACTCGATGTGCTGACCATCCGGGAAACCGTCCTTGGTCAGGAACTGGTCCAGGCCCATACCGGGAACCGGGTTGTCGATCTGCCAGAAAATCTTGTGCTTGATCACGTCGTTGGCGACGGTATAGATGATGATACCGTTCTTGCCCTCGCTGTTCCAGCAGTCGGTGCCGAGACGGCGCTTGAGAGACCAGGTACCGTCGGCGGAAAGGGCCTCGGCGATGGTATCGTAGGCACGCTGGACGTTCTCATTCTGATCCTCACGGGGAGCAAGCTGGAAGGTGATATTGCCGGCAGGCAGCTCCTGGAAGTAATCCTTCAGGTTGAAGCCCTCGATAAACTTGGCCGCGGAATTGGGGATCAGGAGACGGTGATAACCTTCCTGCTCGCCCTCGAGCTTGGTCAGGCTGACACCTTCCTTCACGACGGGATCGACCAGGACCTCGGGGTCGAAGCTGTGATCCTCGCCGACCTGGACGAAAAAGTAATTGGAACTGATAGCCGTACCGTTCAGGACGGCTTTGACAGCCACGGTATAGAGCTTTCCGGCCTCGGCAGCCAGCGCCTTGACCGTCAGCTTGAGCAGGTCACCGTCCAGGGCGGCGGCATCTACCTTAAAGAGACCGGCACCGGCACGGGTCTGGACCTCGCGCGCATCCGCGATGTCAAATTGGGCGGCAGCCACCTGATCGGCCGTCAGGGCCGGAGTAGCCAGGAAGAACACGTCGACCGCCTCCTCTGCGAGCACGACCTTGCCATCGGCAAAGCCCGGGCAGAAAACCAGCGAATTGATGGCGGCGGAAGCGACTTTCGGGATGGCGTAAGCCGTACCGTTGACCGTGATGACGAATGCATCCGCCGTCTCCTCGACGGTCACATCGGCACCACCGGAAGACGGAGCGATCGTGATGGTCTTGCCGTCGCTGAGATTCAGCGTCCATACGCCGTCGCCGTCCTGGCTGGCGTTGAGGATGGTTGCACCCGTGACCATGGCAGCCTTCAAGTCTTCCTGGAGCTGATGGACCGATCCTTCGAGGACCGACACACGGGTCTGGAGGTCTTCAATGTCTTTCTTGTTGCAGGAAACGACTGCACCGAAAGTGAAGAGCATCGTCGCTCCGATCAGGAGCATCTTGAAACAATGGGTTTTCATAAACAGTTAGTGTTATAAAGTGTGTTTTTTAAAATTTTTAAATTAAATCGAGGTCAAATATATAATTTGAGCCTTAACCCTCCGGGGAAATCTATATTAAAGAGGTGATTAATTTTTCAATTAAGGTTTTTTTAACCCCCAATCCTTGTTGGGCAGGGGACCCATTTCGAGTTCCAGGACTCCGCCTTCCATCAGCTGTCCGTGACGGATCCATGGCGCGTCCAGGGTTTCACCGTTCAACTTGGCACGCTGGATATACTTATTGTCATCCGAGGCGCCTTTCGCCACGATCCGGAAAGTCCGGCCGTTGGACAGCCGCATCCGGGCATCCGTAAAGACCGGACTGCCGATGGCGTAGACCGCCTCACCCGGCGTGACAGGATACAGGCCCAGGGAAGAGAAAACCACGAATGATGTCATCCCGCCTCCGTCCTCATCGCCGGGCACGCCCATCAGGTCGTCCCTGAACCAGGTATCCAGCATCTGACGGATACGTTTCTGGGTCTTCCACGGCGCCCCGGCATAATTGTAGAGATAGGGAATGTGCAAGGAGGGTTCGTTGGCCATGGAGAACTGGCCGACATTGCCGGTATGGTCCGGAAGTTTGGCGAAGAAGGCATACTTCCCGCGTCCCAAAGGCGTGGCGAACATCCGGTCCAGCTCGGCGCAGAAGCGTTCCGGACCGCCCATCAGGGCGACCAGGTCCGGGATGTTGTGCTGGACGTCCCAGCGATAGACCCAGGCATTGTTTTCGTCATAGTATTCGCGGGCACCCATACCGCCGGGGAAATTGTAGTCCAGATCCGGGATCCATTCACCGTCCTTGTCCTTGGGATGGAAGAAACGCGTCTCCGGATGGAAGAGCTTGCGATAATTGAAAGACTGCTCCCGGAAATATGCGGCTTCGTCCGGCTTACCGGCGGCCTCAGCCAGGTGGGACAGGCACCAGCAGTCATAGGCTGTGCCCAGACTGACGGCAACCGGCTGCCGTTTCTCAAAGGGATGGACATTGGGGTCGGTTTCCGGCTCTCCTTCCCGCAGCGCGGGCACGTATCCGTGCTCCCAATAGAAGGCATCCAGCCAGCCGGCCGGGTTGCCGCACCAGGGCGCGAGCGTCTTCTCCTTCATGCCCTTCCAGCCGGCCTCAAAAGCGGCAGGAACATCGACCTTCAGGCCCTTGGCGACGGCGTCGGCAAAGGTCGGGATGGCGTGGTTGCTGTTCATCCGGCGCGAGTCACCGCTGATCTCCGGGAAAGTCGGCATCCAGCCGTTCCCCATCTGCGCCGCCATCCGCAAGTAGGAGGCCAGGATGTCCTCTTCCATCGTCTGGTCCATCAGGGTCCGCAACGGATGCGCGGCCCGATAGGTGTCCCAGATCCAGTCATCGGTATAGAAAGGCGTGCCGCCATCCTCATGGACGGCATTGTCGAAGGCGCTCCAGTAGCGGCCGTCCTCGCTCAGGCAGACCGGCCGTTCGAAAGTACGGTAATAAGAAGTATAGAACACCCGCTTGCGCTTTTCGGGACCTTCGACGCGGATGCGGCCGAGGGTCTCGTTCCAGATCCGGCGGCCCTCCGCGGCCACGGCTTCAAGGTCAAAGTCCGTTATTTCCCGGTGCAGGTTCTCGGCCGCCTGCGCCGCGCTGATGAACGAGACGCCGTAGCGGAGCCGGACCTGCTTTCCGGTAAAGCCCAGGGTCACCCAGCTCCGGTCGTCCCGACGGCTGCTGTCTACGGTCGCAGGCCGGACTTCCGGCTCCATGTGGACATAGACCCGGGTCTGCCCGGCAACGGTCTGCCAGCCCTCCAAGGCCTCCCCGTCCCAGCTGACCGTCCCGTTCATGCTGGCCAGCACGAGCGTCAGCGGCGCATCTGCTTCCAGGGCATAGACTGCCGACTGGTGCGAAAGCGCATACCGCGCCTTTACAGCCCCGTCGGAGAGGGTCACATCGAAGGAATAGGGAGTCAGGTGCTCATTGTCGTATGACACGGGGATGACCGGGCCCCTCTCCGGCCCCGTCGTCACCGAGAGCTTGAATGCAGAGCGCTCGCGATGGTTGGTCACGATCACCGGCAGGCCGTTGAGATACTCGGAGGTATAATCCGCCCGCTCCGGATAGACGCGCAGCATCGAGTTGGGCAACTGCACGGTCGGGAAAGTGGGCACCAGCAGATGGCTGATATTGCCGGCATAGGGATTGACGTAATCGACCGGCTCCCGCTCCGTCCGGCAAGAGACGGTGAGGACCAGCAGGAAAAGCGCCGGCAAGAGAATGAATCGGTGTTTCATATATCTGTCAGAATTTATTGATCTCATCGTTGAGCCACCAGAGGCGCCGGAGATAGAAAGTCTTCAGGTAATCTACCTCTTCCTGATAGGTATTGTACCAGACCGCGTTCGGCCATACGTAGATGCCGAGGATGGGCCAGCGCTCGAAGTTGCGGTCCTGCGCCCCGTCCAGCAGTTTCACCTGGGCGTCGATGTACTCGGGGATGCTTGCCAGTGTATCATACATCTCGTTCCAGCGGGCCTTGACAGCTTTCCTCCACTCCGGATCCTTGTTGAACAGGCGCTCGTACCAGACCAGGTTCTTGAGCAGGAAATCACCGGGAATCAGGCCGTTGCCCCAATAGTTGCAGTTGCCGAAAGTGATGTCGAAATCCCACACGTGGTACAGTTCGAGCTTCTTGCCCCGCTCCTTGGTGATGAAGGTACTCTTCCGGAAATTGGCGTCCGGATCCTTGGCCAGTTCCTCCAGGATGTAATAATTGATGAAGGAACGGACATCGATGTAATCGGCATAGTTGACCGGACCCCGGTCCGTGTGTCCGAGCGACCAGAGCGTCGTCTCGAAGGCATTGACATAGTCCCGTAGCCAGGCCTGCTGCTCCGCGGTCGGTTCTTCGGGCTCGTGGTACATCAGCGTGACGCCGTAACGGTCGGTCTTGAACCAGCACGGCTCATTGATGGATTCGTTTTCGAACTCCAGATAGTAGCCGCCGGTGAGCCCCTCGCCCGTATTGTCCCCGGGGGTGGCGACGTCGATGTTGACACGGTTCTTGGAGACTTTCTTGTGCTCGCTGAAGGTATAAACGCCTTGATAGGCGCCATTGAACCACATCTCGACGCTGACCATACGCGGCGTCCAGCTAAAGCCCAGACGCCGGGAGATCTCCATGGCTACGATGTTGCGCAGCAGTGATTTGTCATCATAGTTGGCCAGCAGACACCACTCCTTATCCTTGGGCATGCCGAGGATCTTGTGCTTCTCCTCCAGTTTGATCTTGTAGGGCTTCTTGGGCATGCCCCAGGTCGAGTTGCCACGGCCACGGATCTTCATCGGCGCTTCGAAGTCCGCCGAATCGGCAAATGTGCAGGACGGATCTACAACCCGGATCGTACCGGGAACATAGTTCTCCTTGTCCTGGACCGGAGCCTGGCCCTGCGTGGTGATGTAGATGCGCGGGATCTCGTAAGGAATCCCGGGCTTCGGCGGCTCCGGACCGGGTCCGGGATCAGGCGAAGGCTCCTGGTAATAGATATTGTCGAAGCGCAGCACGTCGCCGTTGGCGGCATACAGCACCAGTTCCTTTTCGTTGAAACAGGCATAGACCGGCAGGCTTTCCTCCACCCGTCCGTTGCTCCGGCTCACCCCCGAAGAAACGCCGTCCAGCAGCCACATCCCAGTCGCAGCGTCATAGCTCACCGTCCGGGGCTCCACGCCCCCGCTGCAATCCTCGATCACGAAATCCGACTTGGGCACCACGACCGAAGCCCCGATGAAGAAGACTTTGGCAAAGCTGCCCACTACCGTCGTCCCGACGTACTCCCTTCCCTCATCATATGCCTTCACCAGTTCCACCCAGGCATCCGGTACGGCCGGCCCCACATCCGGTGTGATCGCATCCGGACGGCAGGACAGCAAAGACAGCAGCATGCAGACAAGGGGGGCCCAGCGAGCCTGGCAACTTCGGTTCATCGTTTTTGTGTTTTCCACAAAAATAAACCGCTAGCCTAAACGCCCGGCTTAATTTATCATTAAGCCACCCGTCTGATCCCTATTTTTTTCGACAAACTGGAAAAACAAATCCCCCGGCGCCTGTCCCAGCGCCTGCGATACGTTGTCCGAGTATGAAGGATAACTACGGCTGAGATAGAGAATCGTTTCATGATTGGAAAAGCAACAGCAAATCATCAAATAAAAGGCTCCCAGCCAGGTTCGTAGTCGCGGCCCCAATACTGTTGCGCCTCGGGATCACCGATAATGAATCCGGTCTGAGGGTTGACCTGAAGGGAATGGCCAGTCCTGGCAGCAATATTACCCAGCTGGACAAGCTGGGTACTCTTGCAAGCCTCTTCCAGGGTCGAATTCAGCTTCTCGCCGAACCTGATGGCATTGAACCAGTTCTGGAAATGGAAGCCGTCGAGCTGCTCCGAAGGATTCTGCAGGTCACCATCCCGGAATGCGACCGTGCTCTTGACATGCTTGACGAGCTTGCCCTTGATGTCGAAAATCTTGTATTCATTGCCTCCGGAGAGGGACATGGCACCCGACTCGCCATAAAAGGTAACGCCGCTACTCTTTCCGTCCACGGGGACCATGTTGCAACTGCGGCCTTCCCATGAGCCCGCAGCCTGGTCTCCGAACTGGAAAGAAATCAACTGGGAGTCATAGGCCTCCCAGTCATCCTGGAAACGCCATCTGCCCCCCACGGAACTGACCTGGGTCGGATAGCCGACTTCGAGGCCCCACCTCAGCAGATCCACAAAATGCGTTCCGTTGTTCAAGGCTTCTCCAGTGCCCCAACGCCAGAACCAATGCCAGTTGTAATGGATGTAATTGTCCCTAAACTCCGCGACTCTCGGAGCCGGGCCCTGCCAAAGATCCCAGTCAAGATGGGCGGGGACAGGTACAACCTTGCCGATGCCTATCGAAGGCCGGTTGTTCGTATACCACGTCTTCGCAAAGTGGACCTTCCCGATCACTCCGGAATGGAGCTCTTCGATGGCCTCCCGGACCTGCGGCCACGAACGCCGCTGGTTTCCGACCGTGATGACCTGGGTGGCATATTTCTTTTCTGCACGCAGAAGCATCTGGTTCTCGGCAGGGTTATGCGAAGTGGGTTTTTCCAGGTAGACATGCTTGCCGGCACGGAGGGCCATGATGGCGGCCGGAGCATGCCAGTGGTCAGGAGTGGCGATCACGACGGCATCGATGTCCTTGTTCTCCAAGAACCGGCGTATGTCCTTCTCCCCTTTCGGGGTCTTTCCCGTGACCTTGCGGACGCTTTCCTGGCAACGCGCCAGGGCATCGGAGTCGCAGTCACAAAGGAAGCCGACCTCGCATCCGGGCATCTTTGCAAAATTGCTGGCCAGCGCCTTGCCTCTCGAATTGACGCCGATGACACCGATATGGATCTTGTCGTTGGCCCCCAATGCCTTTTTCTTAGCTTCGGCCGATGCCGGGGACAGGATGGAATGGCCGGCCAGGGCCGTTACGGTAACGGCGGCGGCCTGTTTGATGAAATCTCTTCTTGTACTCATAAGTCTTTACCTCTCTATAAATGATCTGCATCCACAAGCGATGCACTATCAGGATCCAAGTATAAATAGGTTTCGTCACGAGTCCTCAACACAGAGGCTGGACAGGTTTCACTGACGGGTCCGGATAAGGTCCTTAACACGGCTTCAGCCTTGGTTTTGAAAGGAACTATGCAATACATATATGTACCTCTCAGCAGAGTCGGAATCGTCAGCGTCAATGCCCGTGTCGGGACATCTTCGATGCGGGAGAAGCATTTGTCATCCACCTGCTGCCTCCGGCATACCTCATCCAGCGTTACAGGCTTGACCACCGCCGCATCATCAAAGAACGCGACATGGGGGTCATTGAATGCAATATGCCCGTTCTCACCTATCCCCAGACACACGATATCCGGAGGATATTGCGCCAGCAAAGTAGCATATCTCTCGCATTCCCCATCTTCGAGATTATTCCCATCCAAATAGAAGACATTCCGGAAATTCACCCGCGAGAACAGCGCCTGTTTGAGGAAGTTGCCAAAACGTTGCGGAGCACTCTCATCCAGCCCGATATACTCATCCATATGGAGAGCATTGATCCGATCCCAGGGGATCTCTTTATATGAAATCAACTGATCCAAAAAAGCTGACTGCGAAGGAGCTGCAGCAAATATCATATTGATCGTGTCCTTCTGCTTCAATAGCGACAGGATACGTCCGGCGACCGCCTTTGCAGACTTTCGGGCCATTTCCTCAGTACTGTCTGAAAAGAAAACGGTCAATTTATCCTTCTTTCTGACTATTTCCATGATCCTCTTACTTTATTCTTTTATAATTTCTTCATCTCATTGTTGCGGCACTGACCGCATCAATAGTAAGTTTGTACTTGGTCAGTGTATTGGCGGATTCTTCATCCGACATCAAAGCCTCATCCACTTGATGCAGAAATGCGCGGGCGACCAGGCCGAAGTGCTCTTCATGCCCGCTCCGTTCTTTCAATGGGACATCCAATAAAAAACGGCCCTCTCCATCATCCTGAAGGTGCACAAAAGGGAAATCAGCCTTCAGACGGGCAACGGCAGATGCCGCCTCGGCATAAGGCGCCGTCAGGAAGAGTTGACGGACAAAACCAGTCTCCGCATCCTGAACGATTTCGAGGGTTGCACGGGAGCCTGTATAGCGGCATACCGAGATATCCCCCGCGCCTTCAGGAGCAACATAATCCCAGTGCACTTCGATGTCGCAGGGAATCTGGTCGAGCATAAAAGACATCCGACCATTAGCACTTACCTCAAGACTGTCCCCGCGAACGTAGTCAGCAAGGAACGACGGGATAACTGATTCTCCAGTTACCTGACGGAATTGTTCCATGGAAAGAGGAGTCGTCCAGCGGGATGCTTCCTTCAGCACGACCCGGTCCGCAGTGACAGGGGCAGCCGGCGAGCAGATCCAGAAGATCTGGTCAATCAGATGAGTCGTCACATCCGCGATACCTTCTCCCTGCTGAGTAACATCAAAATACCAGGCCGGGCGACGGACCGGAACGCCGGAAACTTCCTTATAGAAATGATGCACACTGAGCATCTTTACCCGCTGGCAGACACCAAACAGTTCCTGATCCGCCACCAATTCTTTGACAATCTTGTTGAGAAGGTCATAACGCTCTGTCATCATCTCGCAGATAACCAGCCCCCTTTCCGATGCTTCATGATAAGCCGTATCCAACAGGAGCAGATCCTCCCGGCTGATGGCCATCGGTTTGTCCGCAAGGACATGGTACCCTTTCCGGACCGACTCAAGTATATACCTGGATTTCAACTTGTTATTCCCCGCCAGGACGACAAAACATCCGGATTGGGCCGGAGGAACCTTTTCCAGATAATCCTCTCCTGCATACACTTTCTCGACCCAACGGGACGAGCCGGTCTCCGGGTCCGTGTAAGACGCGACCGTTTTGAGATATGTCTGCAGTTCCACACCTTCGGGAGCAAAGACATGCACGGTATCTCCGACTCCCGGAAGAGGAGTCTTCTGCGTCAAGGCCGCATGGAAATGCCCCGGTGCGATGACCGTCATCTGTTTCAACGGAACGGACTCGGTCCGCGAACAGCAACAGCATAACGCTAACAAGGCCACTATGTAGCTCAGCGCACGTTTCATTTGTATGCTTTCAATAGTTTTTGCGCCTCTCGCTCCGCCTTTTTACGGATCACAGAGAGCGGGACCATTTTTCCATCCAGTTCCAGACTCCGGTTGGAGGCCTCCATGAAAGTGAATATCTCCAAGGTCTCCTCCTTGCTGACAGGACATACCCCCGTCCGGAAGAAATTCAATATCTCATCCACCAGCGGCTGGTAACCGGTATAGCCACCGGTCTGTATAGCTTTCTTTTCCGTAAAGGCAGTCCCTCCATAGATACCGGGACCCTTCACAATCGCCCGGAAAGTCCCGATCCGCCCGTCTGCCCAACGACCGGTCACAACATCACCGCTCTCGGTATGGACCCGGCTGACCGACTCACAGCCGGTTCCCATGACCGTATACAGTTCTTCCACGCCATGAAGCCCATAGTATCCAAAGTCCGGATGAGTAGGCTCAGGATGGTGGGGAGAGTAACAGTCTGCTCCCAGGATCCGTCCGAACTTCCCGGCACGGATTTCCTGGTTGCGGGCCGTGAAGCGTACGGCAGAAGAAGAAAAGAAGGTTGTACCATAGCGCTCTGCCAAGGCATAGATCGCTATCGCCTGGGCAAGCGTGGCGCCCACCGGCTTGTCGATGTAAATCTTCTTTCCGGCCTTGAACACCTCGGCGGCCTGCTCAAGATGGATATTCCCGTCATTGGTTTCCAACAAGACGCAGTCTACCATTTCCAACAGTTCAGAAATGCTGGATGTGATCTTGACGCCATATTTCTGGACTTCCTCCGTAAACCGGGGAATCCGGGAATAGGCGGATTCAATGACGGAACTCCCCTGCGGATATGCGGCGACGACCTCAAACTCGCGCGTAGCCGGATCCTGAGAATTCATCAATTTGGTAAACGCAGCCGAATGGGAGGTATCCAAGCCGATGATTCCGATCCGTTGGCGGGCCGGCAAGGCAAGGGAAATGAATAAAAACAATAAGGCAGCTGATCTGAATCTGTTCATGGTTTCTATCTTTTATAAACTGTTTTCCCTCCAATGATGGTCCGCTCGATCCGGATCTGATCATCAAATACCAAGATATCAGCATCTTTCCCGCCCTCAAGCGACCCTTTCCGGTCCTGAACGCCCATGAAACGGGCCGGGTTGGCAGATGCCATCTGAACGGCTTGAAGCAGACTGCAGCCGCCCATCTGTATCATGGTACGCACCAAACGATCCGTTGTCGCGACACTCCCAGCGAAAGCACTCCGGTCCATCAGTTTGGCCACACCGTCTTCGACCCGTACATCTTGTCCGTCCACCAGATCGCCCAACTTGTAGATTCCGTCAGGCATACCGGCTGCACGCATGGAGTCTGTGACAAGGGCGATACTGTCCACACCCCGCAACTTCAAGATCAGATGAAGCAGGGAAGACGGGACATGGATGCCGTCGGCGATAATCTCCAAGGACATGCCGTCTTGGTAGTAGCCGTATTCCAAAGCCCCGGCGTAGCGATAAGCATTGCGGCGGGTTATGGTACTCATACAAGAAAAGAAATGCGTCATGTGACGGGCCCCGGCATGAAAAGCCTTGTCACAGTCGTCAAAGGTGGCATTCGTATGACCAATGGAGGCCAGGATGCCCCTCCGGCTCAATTCACGGGCAAAGTCGAAAGCACCCTCCAACTCCGGAGAGAAAGTCCACCGCGCGATATCCGTGCAAGAGTCCAGAATTCTCAGATAATCCTCGGAAACAGGATTCCGCAAGTACCTGGGATCCTGCGCACCTGCCTGTGCTGGAGCCAGATAAGGGCCTTCCAGATGGATCCCGCCGAACGCAGCCCCTTCACGGTTGGCGTCCCGCGCCGCACGGAACGTCTCGAAAGACTTGAAAAGAACCTCGTCCGAGCAGGTCAACGTCGTCGGATACAAAAGCGTTGTGCCATGGACTGCGTGCATCCGTGCTGCAGTCAGATAAGCCTCTACGGTTCCATCCATGAAATCAGCCCCGCCCGCTCCATGCGTATGGATATCAATGAAACCCGGGGAAACAATCATCCCATGGACATCCGTTACAACCGCATCAGAAGGCGCCTCGTCCGCCAGTCCGAGGATCCGGTTTCCTTCCCACACCAAGACTTTTCGGACTTCTCCTTCCGGAGTCAGGACACGTCCTCCGGCAAGAGCCTCTTTTCTTTTTTTTACATGCATACGAATCAAGTCTTTAATTCAATTCGAGCGATTTGCCGACCTTGTGACCGGCAACTGCATAATAAATCATATAGACAAAACAAGGGATCAATAACCAGTAGGCGGCATGCTCTCCGATCCGGTCCGCCTCGAATCCATACAGGAGAGAAAGGACCGCATTGCCGCAGAGCGCCATCACCAGCAGGGAAGAACCCAAGTTCGTCCATCGACCAAGTCCGGGAATGGCCAACGGCCAGATACCCGCATAAATCAGCGAATTGGGTATACCCAGCAAAACAAGACACACGATGGAGGCCTTGGGAGGAAGGACCAGGACCAGAACCGACAAAACCAGCCCGGTGATCGTACAAACGACAAGTGCTTTCTGCTGGCTGATCCATTTGGGGATGAGTACGATCCCGGCAAGGTAACCCAGCAAGATGCATCCCAGCGTATAGGACGGGAACAGTTTCGCCTGATCAAGGCCCATGCCCATACTGTTTGCATAACCGATAATGGTACTGATGGAGATCTGCTGGGAACCGACATGGGCAAACAAGGCGATTACGCCCAAAAT
>Ga0310691_10004234_pt1 | contig 16330 bp, 4 predicted proteins | sample 176DNAGHGlowgp2_FD_203887 | JGI IMG/M metagenome (GOLD analysis project Ga0310691, IMG submission 203887) | Sheep rumen microbial communities from Palmerston North, Manawatu-Wanganui, New Zealand - 1766 DNA GHGlow gp2 (v2) (version 2) | ecosystem: Host-associated > Mammals > Digestive system >...
GCTGACGTGCTCTTGGCGCCAGCTCTCAACATCATGCGTAACCCGCTCTGCGGACGCAACTTCGAGTACTATTCTGAAGATCCCGTGGTGGCAGGAAAGACCGCTGCCGCCTATATCACTGGCGTTCAGAGGAACGACGTGGGTACGAGCATCAAGCACTTCGCTGCCAACAATCAGGAGACCAACCGCATGAACAACGATGCCCGCATGTCGCAGCGTGCCCTTCGCGAGATCTATCTCAAGGGATTTGAGATTGCCGTCAAGGAGAGCAAGCCCTGGACGGTGATGACATCATATAACTATATCAACGGCATCTATACTTCCGAGAGCAAGGACCTCGTCGAGACTATCCTCCGTGATGAGTGGGGCTATGAGGGGACGGTGATGACCGACTGGTTTGGCGGCAAGGATGGTGCACGTCAGATGTGGGCCGGCAACGACATGCTGCAACCAGGCAAGGTGGAGCAATACGACTCGATCGTGGCTGGCGTGAAGAGCGGCAAGCTTGCCGAGGCTGACCTCGACCGCAGCGTTCAGCGCATCCTCAACCTCGTGGAGAAGAGTCCGCGCTATCAGGGCTATCAGTTCTCCAACAAGCCCGACCTCAAGGCACACGCTGCCGTTACGCGTCAGTCGGCTGCCGAGGGCATGGTGCTCATGAAGAACAACGGCGTGCTGCCATTCAACGCTCAAACCATCAAGAATGTCGCCCTCTACGGCATCACTTCCTATGACTTCATCGCCGGTGGTACGGGCTCTGGCAATGTGAACCACGCCTACGTCGTCTCACTGCTCGACGGCATGAAGAACGGAGGCTACACCGTGACGGAAGAGCTTAGGACCGCCTACGAGACATACATCGCAGATGTCAAGAAGAAGGCTGCTGACGACTTGGCTGCCTTGGAAAAGAAAGATCCTAATGCTGCCTTGCTAGCCCGTTTCCTGCCACAGCCGCTGCCTGCCGAGAAAGTCTTCACCACCGAAGAGCTGACGAAGCAGGCCGAGGTCTCCGATGTCGCTGTCATCACCCTCGGACGCATCTCAGGAGAGTTCATCGACCGCAAGTCTTCCGACTTCAACCTCAGCAACTCTGAGCGACAGCTCATCCAGCAGGTGTGCGACGTCTACCACAAGGCCAATAAGCAGGTGGTGGTGCTGCTCAATATAGGTGGCGTCATCGAGACAGCTTCGTGGAAGGAGCAGCCCGATGCCATCCTCTGCGCCTGGCAGGCTGGTCAGGAGGGCGGCAACAGCGTGGTCGACGTGCTCAGCGGCAAGCAGTCACCGTCAGGTAAGTTCACCATGACGTGGCCTGTCAGCTTCACCGACGCCTACTCGTCACGTAACTTCCCCGTCGACATGGACGCTAAGATCGACCTGATGAATCAGGGCCAGAAGGGTGACGTGAAGAATGTGGACTTTACCACCTATGAGGAGGATATCTACGTAGGCTACCGTTACTTCGACTCGTTCGACGTGCCCGTGAGCTATCCCTTCGGCTTCGGTCTGAGCTACACCACCTTCGAGTACTCCGATGCCAAGATAGCCGAGAAGGGTGATGACTACGAGGTAAGTGTAACGGTCAAGAACTCAGGTGATTTCGATGGAAAGGAAGTAGTGGAACTTTATGTCTCCGCTCCCGACAATAAGGCTGCCAACAAGCCCGTCAAGGAACTGAAGGCCTACGCCAAGACCAAGACCTTGAAGGCTGGCGAGAGCGAGACCGTGACACTCACCGTCCATGCCGCCGACCTGGCATCCTTCGACGAAGCTGCCTCTGCCTGGGTGGTAGCCGAGGGCGACTATCAGTTCCTCGTCGGCACCTCGTCTCAGGACATCAAGGCCACGCTCACTGCCAAGGCCAAGGCCCGCCAGACGAAGGTTCACAATGTCATGCAGCCCGAAGTGAAACTCAACCTGCTAAAGAGGTAATTTGGTTGAAATAGTTTAAGTTCTATTGCGGAATTCGGAAGGTGTCATGCCATACTCTGCCTTGAAGTTCATGGTGAAACTCTTGACGGTAGTGAAACCTACAGCGTAGGCTATTTCCGTAATCTGCATCTGTGATGTTTCGAGCAAGGCCTTGCCTCGCTTGATGCGGATGGTGCGGATGAATTCTGATGGACCGAGGCCGGTGATAGCCATGAGCTTCTTGTAGAGCGTGGAGCGCGACATAGCCACAGCCGATGCCAGCGTCTCGACGGAAAAGTCAGAGTCACCGATGTTCTTTTCCACCAGGTCGATGGCTCGCTTTATGAACTCCTCGTCAAGCGGGGTGATGGTGATTTCGCTGGGCTCGATGTTTATTTTCTGGCGGAACTGCTGGTGATTGTTCTGCGCCCACTCGATGATCTTCTTCACGCGCAGGCGGAGCACCTCGACGTTGAACGGCTTGGTGAGATAGTCGTCGGCACCGAGCTGCAGGCCTTCTATGCGGCTGACATCGGTTGTGCGTGCTGTAAGCAGGATGACGGGGATGTGGCTCAGGCTGATGTCGCTCTTCACCCTTCGACAAAGTTCGAAGCCGTCGATGCCTGGCATCATTACATCGCTGATGACAAGGTCGATTTGCTCGTGCTGTAGAATGCTGAGCGCCGAGTCGCCATCGGTAGCGGTGGAAACTTGGTAGACCTCCGCCATGCAGTTGCTGACGAAGGATAGCATATCAGCGTTGTCGTCGACGATGAGGAGCTTTGGGAGTGAAGAGTGAAGAGTGAAGAGTGAAGAATGGGGGTGTGAGGAATGAGAAATAGGGGATGATGGTTTACCTGTCGCAGTGTTTTCAGTGGCATCTATGGCAATAGCGGTCACGGGTAGGGTGATGGTGAAGACGGTGCCCACGGGTTTGTTATCACTGACGCTGATGGTGCCATGATGCAGCTTGACGTAGTCGTAGGCGATGTGGAGTCCTATGCCGCTGCCTGTCTGCGAGCTGTCGTTGGAGGCCGACTGATAGAAACGGCGGAATATGTGGGGCTTGTCGATGTCTGAAATTCCCTTGCCGGTGTCGGCCACGGTGATGGTCACATAGTCCTGTTGCTCGCTGTGCCCGTCTTTTTCGCCTTGCCCGGCCAGGAAGGTCAAGGTCACGTTGCCGCCCGACGGGGTGAACTTCATGGCGTTGGAGAAGAGGTTGTAGACCACTTTGTTCATTTTCTCGCGGTCGTATTCCATTACGAAGCTGTCGCAGTCGTGTTGGAAGCTGAGTCGTATGCCACGCTCTTCAGCGTAGTCGCCGAAGGAGACGAGTATGCTGTTCAGGTGGTCCACGATGTCGGCACGCTGCATGTTGAGTGTCTCACCTCCGGCATCGAGTCGCCTGAAGTCGAGTAGTGCACTCACCTCGCTGAGCAGCAGCTGGGCGTTCTTGTGAATGTTCCTGAGCTGCGCCAGCAGATCCTTGTTCGGGTATGTGTCACCCTGCGCCTGGCCTTCGGGTGTGCTGGCTTTCTCCATCTTGGCCATCATCTGCTCCAAGGGTGAAATGATGAGTGTCAGCGGTGTGCGCAGGTCGTGGCTGATGTTGGTGAAGAACTTCAGTTTCATCTCCGTTATCTGCTCCATCTTCTGCCGCTCCATCATCTGGCGTTGTTGTTCCGTACGCTCTTGCTGCCGCTTGCGCATCCTTCGCCATTGAAAGAACCCGATGGCGACGATTGCAAGCGCATAGGCAATGTACATGGGAAGGGAGCGATAGAACGGGGGAGCCACGGTGATGTGCAGCTCGTGGGGCTGGCTCATGGTGCCGTCTTCGTGGCAGACGCAGAGCTGAAGCGTATAGTCACCTGGCGGCAGGGTATGGAACGACACGCTGTTGTGGTCGGTAGTCGTCCAGTGGCTCGTTTGTCCCACCAGGCGGTAGGCGTAACGTATGTGCTTCACGCCATCGAGCGAGCCTGAGAAGAACTTCACGGTGAGTTGTGGGGCATCGTGGCCGAGGGCGACTGTTGTGGTCAGTTCGTTGAGCAGGCTGTCACCGACGGCAATCTCGCAGATCTCGAGATCGCGGTCTTGTGGCTGGGTAGTCATCAACTGGCTAGGGTTGATGCTCATGTATCCCTCAGTGCCGCCCATGAGAATCTCGCCCTGTGGCGAACAGGTCATGGCGCCGCCGTTGAAGTAGAACTGGGAAGTGTAGAGTGAAGAGTGAAGAGTGAAGAATGAAGAGTGGAGGGTGATTATTCGGCCATTGTCTTGCCTCTCGGGTTGTATGCCCGTCACATTGCCGCTGGCACTGCAGAGCCAGTAGATGCCGCTTTCGTCGCGGGTCATGTCCTTGATGACGTCGGCCACGGGCCCGATGGTGTAGAGCGTGTCGTTCGCTGTGTCGAAGATGGTCATGCCGTCGGGGTGGGTGAGCATCATCAGTCCTTGCCGTCGATCGGTCATCACGTCGGTCACCATCTGGCTCATCCACTGCTGCGTGCCCCGTTTGTTGCCGAAAGCCACGTCGCACTCGCCGCTGTCCACGTTGTAGCTCCACATTCCGTAGACCGATGCGATATACATGGTGTGGTCGCCGTCGAAGTGGAGACTGTTGCCGTGGATATCGGCACCTTCGTCAGTGGCAATCACTGTGGCACTTTCATCGTCAGGGTTGAAGACAACGGTCTTGCCGATGGGCGATGATGTCCAGATGTTGCCCTTGCTGTCGCTTGCCAGTGTCCACACCGTTTCCGAGGGGAAGGTGCCGTCGTCGACAGAATATCTCTTCCACTGACTGACATTGGGCAAGTGGTAGAGCCCCTGGTTGTAGGTCCCGGCCCACATACCTCCGCGTCTGTCGCTGAGCAGCGCCATCACCGTGATGTTGGGCAAAGCCGTCTTCTGAATACTGCCGTCGGCCATCTCTATGTAGATGCCGTTGCCGTCGGTGCCCATCCATAGCCGTCCCTGCTCGTCGTAGGCCATGGCGAGTATGTCGCCGCACTGTGGGGCATGAGCCTGCATGACGTTGTTGGCGTCGCTGGTGTAGGAGAGTCCCGTCTTCAGGTGTCCCACCCAGACGGTTCCATCGCGGTCGGTTGCCAGGCAGGTGGCATTGTCGGATGCCAGCGAGAGCTGATTCTCGCGCTGATGGCGCATGGATGTGATAGTGCCCGTGCGCTTGTCGTAGACAAAAACACCCTGATGGTCGGTGGCTATCCATATGTTGCCTCTTCCGTCGTCCATCATGTCGCGTATGGCATTGTTCTGCGAGTCTCCAATCGTCTGCGGCAGACTCACCATTTCCCTCACGCATCGTCCCCCCACGATGTAGCGGCACACGTGCTCCTCGCGGGTGCTGTACACCCAGAGCGTGCCGTCGGCATCGGTCAGGAGGCTGTGCTCTCCCATGGACTGCTGCATGGCCTCTGGCAGATTCTCTTGGCGAAGCGTGCCTGTGCTGCTGATGAAGTGCCATAGAGCGTGTCCGGCACTGATGTAGAGACCATCGGATGTCTCCGCCACGACGTTGGCGGTTTTACCGGGCATTGGCAGCTGTGCCTCCCATGTGTTCAGCTCCTTGCTGTGGCAGTCGTAGCGGTAAATGGTGTTCCCGGTGAGCACCCATAGTGTTCCCTTCATGCCCACTTTTACCTTGTAGCTATCGTCGCATCGCATGCCGAGAGAATGCAACAGGTTGGTGACCGAGGCGCTGAAACGTGCCGTCCGCGTGTTATACAGGCAGTAGCTGCCGCTTTCACATTCTATCCAGATGCGCCCTTCGGCGTCTTCCTCGATAGAAGTCACGGGGTTGTTGAAGACCTCATACAGCTGCTGTTCGCCTGTTTCAGGAAATCGGCTCTTCACCTCGTGGCCGTCGTAGCGGTTCAGCCCCTGCGTGGTACCCACCCACAGATAGCCGCGGCTGTCGGCCAGCATGCTCGTTACTGAGTTGCTGCTCAGACCATCGCGAATGCCCAGTGTGCGGAATGCCGCTCTGCCGGCGGGCTGCGCTGCTGCCATCTGGGCTATGCAGAGCATCAGCAGGATGAAAATGCTTCTCACTCGACTTACATTCATTTAACAGAAAGACATGGAGACCAGCCAGGCTGGAGTCTCCATGTCTTGGCGGTGCAAATATACTTATTTTTTTTGAAACAACCGCCTATTTCGCATACTTTTTCCCGTTTCTGATATAGATGCCGTGCGTAGGAAGGTTCTTCAGCCTGATGCCCATCATGTTGTGGACGGCTCCGTCATCAGGTGCGCTGGCCGTGGCATCGCTGATACCGCTGAGATCGATGCTGACGCAGCGTAGGCGGAAGTTGTCGAGCTTGTAGCGGCCTGTGCAGTCCCACCAGTTGTCCTCGTAGCTGCGGTTCATGGCAGACTTGTTATTGTCGGTGCGCACGCCTAGTTCCAGCACCTCGCCTTTGCCGATGGTCACTTCAACGGCCAGTGTCGACATGTTGCCCATATCGCCTGAGGCTCCCGTCTCGTTGGTGTTTACCTCCTCGTATCCTGCGAAGGTTCTCGATTCCTCCTCTGGATGCAGACGGTCGAGTTCAGCGGCAATGTAGTATTCTTCTTTGCCGTAGTATTGGGCGTTGTCGTTCACCAACAGGCGTTGTCCGGTGAGGCGTGAGCAGCCTCCGTCGTAGGTTACGTTCATGTCGACAGTCACCTTATATGTACCCGCAGGCAGTCCGCTGACGCGCTGATAGAGATAGGCATCGGGAACGGGTGCCGAGAGCAGACAGTAGGAGTGGGCACCGTCGGTTGTGAAGGCATTGTCCTCGATGGCAGTCCAGCTGTTGATGCCGGCATCGGTCAGTTCCTGGGCACTGTGGCATTCCTTACCTTCTACGCGCATCGTCCATCCATAGGGCACGGTGTGTGCCGCATTGCCTACCGACTCGTCATTGCCGTAGGTGTTCTCGAAGCTGGGGTTGGCCAGCAGGCTTGTGATGTCGTCGCCAGCCTTGATGCCGCTGCTGATCTTCGCCTCGCTCATCAGTGCTTCCAGCTGCTCAATGACAGAGCCTACGGCAGCTGTTGCGAGGGTAGGATAGTCCGACTGATAGTCGGCCCAGGTTGTGTTGTAGAGTGTCCTCAGCTGCTGTCCGGCCTCGGTAGCGGCAGCCTGTGGGTCAGTGAGCGTCTCTTGGGCACGGATGAGTACTGCAGCCAGACGTGAATACTCCTTGATGCTCACGGCAGCCTGTTCGAGCAGTGCCAGAATGGTGGTGGCGGCATCGTTCACGTCGTCGAACTTGGCATTGCTGTCAGCCAGCAGGGCATTGCCGGTGGCCTTCGCCTCCTCCAGGGCTTTGCGGATGCTGCCTTCCATCTTCTGCCGCAACTGCTCATCGGCCTGTGAGATGGCATTTCTCAGGTTGTTGTAGGCCTCCTCCAAGTTGGCTCCAACGTAGTAGAGGCGCAAGTTGCGGAAGCAGTTCCAGAAACCATTCGAGGAGCAGTCGAATTCTACTTTGAGCGTGTGATTGGTCACCGTGGCTTCAACCACATTATTATATAGCCCTAGTTCAAAGAACTTCAAGGCCACACTGGCATCGTTGGGAACGTAATAGCCATTGGCCTGATAGCCTTCCTGAATGTCGGTTTTTCCGCAGGCAAATACATTGTGGATGGTAACCTCGCTGTCGTTGAGCCGGACCTTCGAGTTCACTTTATAGGTTGGGCTGCCGTCGCCGTCGTTCCAGTCGCTCTCAGATTGTGCCCAGTCCCACGAACACCACTGGAATCCCTGTACTTCAAGCCTATAGTTGCCGTTGGGCACGTTCTCCACCACCTGCTCGGCCTTCCAGTCGCACCACCAGCGTTCCATGATCTGCTTGTCGGTATCGATGCTGAAGTCGTTGAGCGTGGCAGTCCATCCGCCTACACCATTGAAGTGTCCGTTTACCAGTAGGTCGGTGACGTCTGCACCAGCGGCAATGACCGAGTTTTTGGCTTTGTCGTTCAGGTCGGCCAGCACTTTCAATATTTCCTCAAGCTGTGCATTGTCGAAGGAATGGCTCTCGAGTTTTTCCTCCAGGTTGTTCTCGTCGATATAGTCGGCAAGTTCGAAAATGGCATCTGAATCGCCTTTGGTCATTGTGACCCAGCATTCGTGCAGCAAGGCGGTAGCCGCCACGTACAGCTCCCTGCTTTTCATGGCTGCCTCGTAGTCGGATAAGAAGACAGTGAAATGGGCTTCCTGTGCTTCGGAGTCGCTGCCGGCCAGCAGTTCGTTGGCCCGGATTATGTCGGTTTTGAGTTGTTCGATGTATCCGGTGTAGATGGCAGCCTCGTCAATAAGACTCTGGCTGTTGGCAACAAGCATGGTCAGACGTTCTGCGACAGGTTTGTCACCCAGATAGTCCAGCTTGAAGTCGAAGATGACGCACTGACCGACGTTGGTACCTTCGAACATGATGCCCACCTCAGCCTCTCCGCAGCGGGTCTCGAAGGTCACCTCAGCCAGTCCGCGCCACCAGCCGGTGTCGGGCAATGGCTCGCGGAAGAGCTTGTCGCCCACCTTGGCATAGATATAGGCACCCTTGATGGGGTCACCATCTTCGCCGGTATGTCGAATCCAGATACCATAGTTGCTGAATTTGTATTTGCCGTCAGGCAGCTTGGCCACCGACTGGTAGATTCTGTTGTCACCAAAAGCACCGCCGGCCCATGATCCGAGCACTTTGTTGTCGTCGTAGAAACCTTGCGGATCTGACTCTCCCATGCCGCAGAAGTTGGCTGGCACCATCGTCCAGCCCGGCACGTCGTGGCCGTCGTTCACCCAGTTCTCGGTGAGGTCGGGGTTACGAAGGTATTTCCAGGTGACGTCGACGGGGTTCTCCTCCGACGCATTCTGCATGCGGATGTCGAAGAGCACGTCCTCCACGCTGGCTATGGCAGTATCGTAATCAGCCTGCCCGGCAGTGGGGGAGTTGTAGATGGCCAGCAGCGCGCTGACGTCGTAGCCGGCTTCCTGCAACTCTGTCATCACATGGTGCAGAGCCAGTTTGCTGTGGAAGGCGCCATAGGCAGCCTCGGCGATGATGTTCCAGTCGATGGCTCCATCGCCGGCCTTCAATACAGGCTTCAGTGTCCAGTTGTCGAATGCGAGACCCATCCACATGTCGGGATACTGCGTCCAGGTGAAGTCGGCATCGGTTTTCGACGGCCTGATACGATAGGAGCTGTCTGGCTGCCGTTCCATGTACCAGGAAGTGTTCGGGTCGCTGGCACCTCCGTTGCATCCCACATAATCGAGGTCTGCATAGAGGTAGCCCTTAGTCCCTTCCATCATCCATTCTTCGCCCAGCGTAGAAAAGACGAATGGCGTTCCGTTTTCTTCGAGCACGGCCTGTGCACCTGTGCCACTGACGAACTTCTCGGCGTAGGCATTGTAGAGGTAGTAACTCTGTCCGCTGGAGGGTGTGCAGTCGGGAGGCGTTGGCTTCTCCCACTCTGCGGCGCAGACGTTCATCACAGTTGCCAAAAGCGCAGCAACCATACAGAGAAATCTTGTTTGTTTCATGACATTATTGATTAATAGTGAATATTTGTCGGCAAAGTTACGGTTTTTCTCTTGTTTGCAGGCGGCATGATGTTTCAGATAGGCGAAAAAATGTTTCGCCGTCAGGAAAAATGCCCATTAGGAAACATTTCTTCCCATTTCTGAGCCATCGTTTCGCCTCTTTTCGGAATAATTGTGTTAACTTTGCAGCCAAATAGTAACTGCAAGATGAAAAGACCGGTATTACTACTCATGCTCCTGGCTGCACTGCTGCCGCTGACAACCCCCGCCCAGCCTGCGGCGATGGACATAGCTGCCGACATGTATCCAGGATGGAACCTTGGCAACACGCTGGAGCCAGGTCCCTGCAGCTGGCTCAGTGATCCACTTGACTACGAGACGGCTTGGCAAGGCTCCAGGACCACACAGCAGATCATCGATTTCGTCAAGGCACAGGGTTTCCGCTCCGTGCGCATACCTTGTTCATGGTTTGTGCATTGCGATGCCAACTACAACATCGACACAAAATGGATGGACCGCGTGCAACAGGTGGTCGACTACTGTATCAGTGACAGCCTTTATGTAGTGCTCAACGACCATTACGATAATGGATGGATAGAGCGTTCGTTCGCCGACCGTACGGAATCGTCGGTAAAGAAGAACTGCTTCATCCTCGGCATGCTCTGGAAACAGATTGCCACCCGCTTCCGTGACTACGACCACCACCTTCTTTTCGCCGGAATGAACGAACCAGATGCTGCTGGCGACAATAGTAAGGATAAAGAGGGCGACATTGCCACGCTGAAACGCTATGAGCAGGCCTTCGTCAATGCCGTGCGACAGACGGGCGGCAACAATGCCAGACGCGTACTCGTGGTCCAGGCACCCTCAACGAGCATCGACCTGGCCACGACCTACGATGTGATGCCAGAGGACGAGGTCCCCGATGCCATGATGCTCGAGGTGCATTTCTACGCCCCCTACAACTTCACCATGATGACCAAGGACGAGTCGTGGGGGTATCAGGCCTATTACTGGGGCAGCGGCAACCACGTCAGCGGCTCGAAGCACAACATTACCTGGGGTGAGGAGTCGTACATGCAGAGCCAGATGCGACAGATGCGCACCAAGTACACGTCGAAGGGCATCCCCGTCATCATGGGCGAGTTCGGAGCGTTGTGGCGTACTATGCCCCAGGGCGAGAGTCAGGAGAAACACGATGACAGCATTTATTCCTGGTACTACACGCTATGCCGCTATGCCATCTACAACGGCATCGTGCCTTTCGTCTGGGACACTAATGCCTGTCAGCGACCCTCAATGGACGTGCTGAACCGCAAGACGCTGACCGTCTTCAACCAGCTGGCCCTCGACGGCATTATCAATGGCTGCGCTTCAGTCAAATGGCCCTATGTCACCGCTGTGGAGCCTTTGTACTCATCCTGTCCTCAGTTCTCCAACTCTTCGGTCTACGACCTTCAAGGACGGCTGCTTAACAACATTCCCGACAAAGGGATTTACATTGTGAACGGTAGAAAAATCAAGAAATAAATGAAGACGAAAAAGATCATACTTCTGGCAGTCGTCAGCATAGCTCTGATGATTACTGCCCAGGCGCAGACCAGCACCCGGGTGGCTCCTTGCGGCCCCGTGCCCAACGAGAACCAGCTGCGCTGGCAGGACATGGAGATGTATGCCTTCATCCACTACTCCATGAACACTTATACCGACGAGGAATGGGGCTTTGGCAACGAGGACCTGAAGCTCTTCAATCCCTCCGACCTCGACTGCAGGCAGTGGGCACGCGTCTGCAAACAGGCGGGCATGAAGGGCATCATCTTCACGGCCAAGCACCACTGCGGTTTCTGTATGTGGCCGAGTGCCTATACGGAGTACTCCGTGAAGAACACGCCGTGGAAGGACGGCAAGGGCGATGTGGTGCGCGAGCTGGCCGACGCCTGCCGCGAAGAGGGCCTCGAGTTTGCCGTCTATCTCTCGCCCTGGGACAGGAACCACCCCGAGTATGGCAGGCCTGCGTACGTCACCTACTTCCGCAATCAGCTGCGCGAGCTGTTGACTCAGTATGGCGAGATATTCGAGGTGTGGTTCGACGGAGCCAATGGTGGCGACGGATGGTATGGCGGTGCCAACGAGACGCGCAAGATCGACCGCACCACCTATTATGAATGGCCTGAGACCTACAGGATGATCCGCCAGCTGCAACCAAAGTGCCTCATCTGGAACGACGGCAGCGACCGGGGCGACCTGCGCTGGGTGGGCACCGAGGCAGGCAACGTGGGCGAGACCAACTGGAGCCTGCTCAACAAGGAGGGCGAGGTGACATGGCCCATGCTGCACTACGGGCTGGAGAACGGCGACTCGTGGGTGCCGGGCGAGACGAACACGAGCATACGCCCGGGATGGTTCTATCACGACGCGGAGAACGAGCATGTCAAAAGCCTGTCGAAGCTGATGGAGACCTATTATAAATCGGTGGGCCGCAACTCCACGCTGCTGCTCAACTTCCCCGTTGCCCCCAACGGCCGCATCCATCCCAACGACAGCCTGCGAGGCATCGCCTTCAAGAAGATGATCGACGAGGTCTTCCGCCATAATCTGGCCGAAACAGCTGCCATCACCACCGATAGTGTCTACGACGGTTCCGCCGTCACCACCACCATCGACTTCAAGCGCCCGACATCCATCAACCGCTTCCTTGCCGAGGAGGACATCCGCTATGGCCAGCGCGTCAGGAAGTTCTCGCTCGAAGCGCTGGTCGACGGACAATGGCTCCCGCTGAAGGATGAGCTCGTGGGGAACGGCGACGGGCTGACCACCATCGGTCATCGCCGCATCATCTGCTTCCCCACGGTCAAGGCCACCAAGCTGCGTTTCACTGTCACCGATGCCAAGTGCGAGCCCATCATCAAGAAGCTCGGCGTCTACTTGGCTCCCGAACTCACCGCCGACATCCCCAACAGCGGTGAGAAGAAATCCTCAGGCCTGCACATCTTCTTCAGCAGTCCCCGCCAGATGATGATCGACTGGGACCAGGATCAGACCATCACCTCGTTCCGCTACCTGCCGCCGCAAGAGTCGAACGACGGCACCATCACTCACTACACCCTCTGGGGCTCCACCGACTGGAACCATTGGACCAAGCTGGCCTCCGGCGAGTTCTCGAACATCGTGAACAATCCCATCTGGCAGACCATCAAGCTCACCCCCACCAAGGTGCGCATGCTCAAGCTAGATGCCGACCGCCTCGCCACCGGCAATCGCATGGGCTACGGCGACATTGAAGTCATAACGGAATAGAAATGATGAAACAACTACTTACCGCCCTCTGCCTGGCCGCCTTGGCGCTGAGCCTGCATGCTCAGCAGGCCGGTGTCAACAGCCAAGACGTGCCATACAATCCCTTTGGCCATCCGCTGATTCCCGACATGATGGGCGACCCCAGCATTGTCGACATCGACGGCACATTCTACTGCTATGTCACCACCGACGGCTACGGACAAGGGCTGGAGACTTCGGGACCACCAGTGGTGTGGAAGTCAAGGGACTTCGTGGACTGGAGCTTCGACGGGACGTATTTCCCCCAGGCTGTGGGCGAGAAATACTGGGCACCCAGCAAACCCGTCTATAGGAACGGACATTGGTATATCTACCCGACGGTCAATGGCTACATGTATCCTGCCGTAGCCGAAAGTCACGAAGGGCCGTTTCGCCTGGCAAAGGGCAACAGCTTTACGCTGGAGAACCGCCTGCTGGAGCGAGACAGCGTCTGTGCCATCGACACCGAGATGTTTATCGACGACGACGGCACACCTTATGCCATCTGGGGACTGCGTAATGTGGCAAGGCTTAAAGACGACATGACGACCATCGACACGCTCGTCACTATCGACACCCGCAAAAAGCAATATACCGAGGGGCCCATCTTCTTCAAGCGAAAAGGCATCTACTACTACCTTTACACTCAGATGGCCCTTGAACGCTATGAGTACTACTATCAGATGAGCCGTGAGAGCCCATTCGGCCCATACGAGACACCACGGCAAGACGTTGTCTGCACGACCGATGCCGAGACTGGCGTGTTCGGTCCTGGCCATGGCTGCGTATTCCATCCGGAGGGCACCGACGACTACTATCTGGTGTTCCTGGAGTTCAGCCGCAACAGCACCAACAGGCAAATCTACGCCAACAAGCTGGAATTCAACGATGACGGAACCATCCGTCAGGTCAGGGTGACGCTCAACGGTGTAGGCGCTTTGCGGCCGTCGATGCGCACAAGACACCTGCTGCAGCCGGTAGAGATGAGGGCCTCGTCGGTTGCTCCACCTGAAAAGGTTCCCTACAAACTGGACAAGCGCTGCCAGCGTACAGAGTATTTTGTGCCGCAGTTTGCTGCCGACGGCTCCAATGGGTCGCGATGGATGGCCTCTACTGCCGACACCGCCGACTGCTGGCTGATGGCCGATCTGGGCATGGTGCGCCGCATAGGCAACAGCAGCCTTGCCTTCGTCCGTCCCACAGCCGGCCATGCCTACAGGCTGGAAGGCTCTGCCGACGGCATCGTCTGGCACTCATGCGGCGGGCACGATGACGTGCGCATCATGTCACCCCACGTAGACAGCATCAACCAGTCGTTCCGCTATCTGAGGGTACACGTCACCCATGGCATCCGGGGCGTATGGGAATGGAAGATAGAGGAAGCGCAGACCGACGCCTTTGCCCATGCCGAGTGGATTGCCTTGGAAGCCGACTCCACCATCCTGTTTCCCTACGTCCATCTGCTGAAAGCCAACAGCGCCGAAGGGCAGTCGTTGAAGAACTACCGCATGCCGGTGCTCAGCAAGACCTGCCGGGTGAAAGGACGGGTGAAGAGAGCCTGGGTGGACATCTGTGGACTGGGACAATACGAGCTGTTCATCAACGGAGAGAAGATGGGCGACCAGTTTCTGTCACCCGGCTGGACGATGTACAACCGTCAGCTGCTCTACAATGAGCTGGATGTGACCCAAGCCTTGCAGCAAGCCAGGCACGGGCAGGTAGCCATTGACGTGATGCTCGGTGGCGGCATGTACGACATCAGCACTCGCGGCTATCACAAGATGGCCGGCTCCTGCGGAGCACCGAAGCTGCTCTTCTGCCTGCATGTCGAGTTTGCCGACGGTCGGCGACAGGACATTGTCAGCGATGCTTCGTGGACGGCATGTGAGAGCGGCATCCGTCATTCAAGCATCTATAGCGGCGAGTGGCACGATGCCACGCTCTTGGCCAAGCCCCATCCGGCCATCATTACACGCCCTCACTGGGATGTGCCGCTGGTGAAGCAACAGCCTGGAACCTTCGTCAAGATACGTCAGGAGCTGTCAGCTGCCGAGATAGCACCTGGACTCTACGACACACGGCAGAACTGCTCGGGAATAGTACGAATCAAGGTGAAGGGGAAGCGGGGGCAGACCATCCGGCTGCGTCCCGCCGAGATACTGAAGAACGGGACTATATCGCAAACGAGTATGCCGGGCTATGAGTGGCAGTACACCCTCAGGGGCGATGCCAACGGTGAGACATGGCAGCCACTGTTCTCATACACGGGATTCCGCTATGTGGCGGTAAAGGCCGACGAGGGCGTGGAACTGCTGGAACTGAAGGGACTGCACACCACTGCCGATGTCACGGAAGTAGGCAGCTTCGAGTGCAGCGACACGCTCTTCAATCACATTCACACACTCATCGACTGGGCCATACGCAGCAATCTTGTCAGCATCACCACCGACTGCCCCACTCGCGAGAAGCTCGGCTGGCAGGAGCAGAACCACCTGATGGCGCTCTCGATGATGTACCGCTATGACATGCGTCCGCTGATGAACAAAATTGCCGACGACCTGGCCGACTCACAGCACGGCGACGGAGCCATTCCCACCATAGCGCCCGAATACACCCGCTTTGAGCAGGGCAGCGGATTTGAGGACACACCCGAATGGGGGGCATCGTTCATACTCTGTCCGTGGTACACCTACCAGTGGTATGCCGACGACAGCGCCTTGCGCAAGCACTACGAGGCCATGAAGCGCTATATCGCCTATCTAGGCTCGCGCGCCGTAGGGGGCATCCTCGACTACGGACTCGGCGACTGGTTCGACATCGGTCCCCAGCGACCGGGCAAGGCGCAGCTCACCAGTGTGGCACTCTCAGCGACGGCCATGTACTATTATGAGCTGACCGTCATGCAGCGCATAGCCCTTCACCTGGAACGGAAGGCCGATGCCGAAACCTTTGCCCGGACTGCCGAAAAGGTGAAGGAAGCCTTTGCACATAAGTTCTACAATGGCACAGACAAGGTCTATGAGAACGGCAGCCAGACGGGACTGGCCATGGCACTCTATACCGGCATAGCTGCCGACAGCCTGCGGCAGCGCACACTGGATGCCCTGGTGCACGACATAGAGCAGCGCGGCTATGCGCTGACAGCCGGCGACGTGGGGTTCCGCTATGTCGTGCAGGCATTGCAGCAGAACGGGCGCAGCGACATCGTCTGGCAGATGAACCGCAGCGACAGCATCCCTGGTTACGCCTACCAGTTGAGGAAGGGAGCCACCGCCCTGACAGAAAGTTGGCAGGCCTACGACAATGTGTCGAACAACCACCTGATGCTGGGGCACCTGTTGGAATGGCTCTATAGCGCATTGGGAGGCATTCGGCAGACCGACAACGGTTGGCGTCACATTGTTATAGCTCCGCAGATGGTGGGCGACGTGACATGGGCCAGGACGTCGCTCTTCACGCCCCGGGGGAAGGTAGCCTGCCACTGGACGCGCGATGCAGCAACAGGCGAATGCACCGTCAGCGTCACCATCCCTGAAGGTTCTG
>Ga0310691_10004237_pt1 | contig 16323 bp, 24 predicted proteins | sample 176DNAGHGlowgp2_FD_203887 | JGI IMG/M metagenome (GOLD analysis project Ga0310691, IMG submission 203887) | Sheep rumen microbial communities from Palmerston North, Manawatu-Wanganui, New Zealand - 1766 DNA GHGlow gp2 (v2) (version 2) | ecosystem: Host-associated > Mammals > Digestive system >...
CAAACTCATTTAATAGTTTAATTATAGTTGGATTTGATAGCCCGCAATGATTCGCGCATTCTCGTATGGTCATTGGCTTTGATTTATAATAATTGACAACATCGTACTTCTTTTCCTTTGTTATTCTTATTCCAGTTGGCATTTCATCACCTCCTCTATAATAATTTATATCATCACAAGTTTAGGGTTCACCGATTTTGCCCCGCCCGTTTGTTATAACGGGTATACCCGATATGTCGCCATACCGGAAGCCACCTTAATGTAGCTGATTTCCAGACCTGCTCTGAAGTGTATTCAAATTATGGAATAGGGCTTCTGCCGCCTGGTATGTTTCCCTGTCCGTCATCTCATAAGCGTACTTGTATGCTTTCGGATAAGTAGCCTTGAGGTATTCGTCTGCGATTTTGAACTCTTCATCGCTTTCCAGCCTTGCCTCAATATCGGCATCCGGTTCCTGGACGTATTCAAAAGCGTCCTTGAAATGCTTTTTGAATGACTTACGTACATACGGGACCATAGTCCAGTCAATGTGTGTTGCGCTTACGCCTCCGAACTGCTGCAAGGACTGCAACTGGAAGATAACTGCCACAAGTTGCATTGCCGTGTTGATGGACTGAGGAGGACGAACATCTGTCTGCCGTGTATTGAATCCTTTGGAAAGCAGATCATCAAAAGGAATCGACAGGCAGTTATGCATCCCAACGGCATAGTTGTCGAGGTCGTGAATGTAGATCTCGTTGTTGATGTGATTGTTCTTCGCCATGTCGGAGATAAGGTTATCCAAGGCGTACTTCTTTGTCAGCTCTGCACTGGCCGCGCCAGTTCGTCCGCCAAATGACTTCTCATCAACATTCGCATTCTGATTTTCAATGTTGCTTGCATTAAGTTTCTCTGCGACGATCTGCATCAGGGAGCTATTCTGCTCTCTGGCCCTGCTTCTATCATTGCGATAGATCACATACGCTTTGGCAACATCCTTTCTATTGCTGTCCATAAGCGCTTCTTCAACATAATCCTGGATCGTTTCGACATTCAGTGTTTTGCCGGTTGATTCAATGTCATCCGCGATTAGGTTTGCGATGTTGAGCGCATCTTCTGTGGCTTGACCGTCAACGTCCTCGAATGCGCTAAGAATTGCGTCAACGATCTTCTCTCTCTGGAACAGGACTTTTCGCCCGTCTCTTTTGATAACAATCAAGCTATCATTCCTTTCTTATTTTGTTGGGTCTTAAATTTATATTAGATTAAAAGATAATCCACAATATACTGAGCGGCTTCCTCAATGGTTTCTTCATATCTCATGATACTGTCTGCGATCCATGGATGAAGATCCTCTGGCGAAGTGCTCCCGACGCCTATGACAAAGATATGCTTATCTGTTAGCCTGTTTACGGCATCGCACAAGGCAAGCTCATAGTGCGTCCCAGTGCTGTCTGCAACATGATCTGTGTTAACGATAACAATGTCGCTTTGCATGACGCGAGTCGTGTCCCATTCTTTTACTTCCTTCTCTGAATTCTGAAACTTTGCGCCATATTCATAATAAAGAGGCGGATGAATATACTTTGCGCAAACATTGAAACTGCGATCTGCGATGGCGTGACCAATTGCCTTTTCAACGGCAAGTCGCCACTGCATTTGCTCAGTGTATTCAAGCCCGTTCATTTTTCCTGCTGTGTATATTACATATTCCTTCATGTTTCATCCTCGAATAAAGAAGACTGCCCAGATTCTTTGCCCTTGTCGTCTGGTACAAACAAAAACTCTCGCAAACAGCGAAGAACTTGCTTCTCGTCCATGTGGTACTTTTCATTTTCGATCACGGCATCGACTTCATTTTCTATGCCATCGAACATTCCAACATCAGACAAATTCCTTCTGTATGCCTCCTCTATATCATCTCCACGGCATAGCAAATTGATAAGGCGGGATCTTCGGTCTACATACAGGTATATGGACGTAACATCAAATCCTTCTCTCTTCAATGACCGCAACCCGGTTGGAGTGACTATTGCGACGGCATAATCATCGATACACTCTTCCTTCGGAATACCGTATTGCCATCCGCGATAGTTTGCGTGTTCGACAAATTTGTCCTTCTCAATCATTTCATTGAACGTGTCGTCTGAAATGAAAATATAATCCACACCATCTTGTTCTCCGTCCCTCATTGGACGGGTCGTATATGTAACAACCTTGTGGTATCCGGGGTTCGCATGGCACAAGTTTTCAACGAGAGTTGTCTTGCCGGACGCGCTTTCTCCTACAATTGCAATCATACATTCACCTCCCAATCAATCATTTATCGGCGTTATATGTATGTCGAGGGCCTTTGCCAAATCGTCGAGATACATGTCGCTGCATATGTCTATAAGATACTTTTTTGCACATTCAGTACAAAGGTCATTGTCTTCAATTGTGCAATCTGCCGGAACCCCGCAAAAATCGCAGTCAACACAAACAACGTGACGATATGAGCATGCGTCTCCAATGCATGGGAGATCACATCCGACACACTGATTCTCTTCGTATCTCATTGAATGATCAGCTCCTCTGCCATTGGCAGCGTTTTGATCCAGTTGCATACCTGGTGCCACTCAGGAAGACGATGATTCTTCCTCTGTGCATAAACAGTTTTGAGCGACCTGTAATTAGTTACAAGACCAGCGCGGAGCTTAAATCCACACGGGTTACTGTAGAGGACGCGGAGATAATCTTCCTGGTCTTTTGTTTCGTTGTACTTATCAACCAGTTCCTTCATAATCTCGATAATGCGAGGATCAGTGTATTCAATATAAGATTCGTCAAGCTCAAATCTAGCAATTCTGTGCATCGTAGATTGTGAGCTTATGAAATTAATGAATGTATACCGCTCTTCCTCAGTCCATCCCTTTACCGTGAACTCGAGATCAAATTCGACAACAACGCCAGTAAGCCACTGGTCATGGCCCTCCCCTTTTTCGCTACGGGCAAGCGCTTGAATACCCTTAGTCAATTCGCCGGTCAAAGCATCCGGCGCAACTGACATCGGATACTTCGCATACTTGATGCTTTCGTCAAGCCCGTACACATGTGTATCGCGGCAGCAGCCATGATCCGGCACAATGTATTCGCTCATTCCTCCACCTCATCTTCATCCGGTTCTTTGGATAGATCGATGCCAAGTTTCTCTGCCTGCGCTTCTGTCTTCATGAGTACCTGATTGCAGAAAGAGGCAATCTGGTTTAAGCGCTGGTTATATGGTTTCTTTTTGCTTACTGCCAATGCCAAACATGCGGAGGCGACCATACGGGCACCGCGAATCAGGCTGTCCGTGCGGATCTTCTCAAACTCTGCATTGAGAGTATCTTCGAGCTTCTTTTCCTGCTCTTCTGTCATACAATCTCCTTTACTACTCTTTACTGTTCTTTACTGCTGCTCGTCAAACATCTTTGCCGTGTTGATGAAGATTTGCTTGAGCTGTTTGCTCATATTGAATCTTGTGGCATTGATATCGATGCTTTTCAATAGGTTGCCATCAATGTGTCTCATGGAAGACGCTTTCCAATCACAGAACATTTCTACAATGTCTACCAGATTCATATCATCTATGCCTTTATCAAAGTGTTCCGGGTGATGCCTGTATGTTGCGTAGTGATGTCTGAGAGCACCGTTCATCTGCTCGAGGTATTCTTTGTACTCGTCGCTACCATACGTTGTCTCGGCAAGCTTCGGCGTAAATTCTGTGAACACCTCGACCTCCGGGCTTTCAAGTTTGGCGCGGTCATGGTCTATAGCCCTTGTAACTAGCTTTGACACAAAGACACGAATGATCTCTCTCACTTTTTCGATATGCCGATATGTTTCTATCTGGCACTGTTCAATCGTCATTTATTAACCTTTCCAACCTCCCCAAGATTTGGGGAAGTTCAAAACAATGAAATACAAGTTTTATTGTAATTTTTCAATTTTCGTCTGAAATCAGCAAATTCCAGAGGTCTTCGACGGTCTTCAGCTTGATGTCAGTTTTTTGTCCACCACTCGTGGACACAACACAGCCATCTTCGTATCTGGCTCCGCATTCAAGCTCATAGACCCAATATCCAATCCAATCGTTCTCGTCATCAAAAATAATGCCAAGGAGTTCGATAAGATCGCTTTCCAATGTAGGCAATTCAAATGACGCAATATCCTTTGTCTCGTTATTGTAGCGCCTCGTTGCATTGCTGATGCCATCCTGAAGATCATGGAAGGTAATAATATTACCGATGTATTTCTTGAATAGCTCTAATGAAATCGGTGGTTTCAATTTACAAATCCTTTCTTATTTCATATTTGGTGATCCAGACTTCTTTTGTGTCTGGTATCGGTTCAAACGACCCGGAGTCTGTTCTCCGCATTTTTGGCTTCCTCGTTTGTCCGTAAACAGAAATGATGTCTCCAACCTTCAGCTTTTTTGAACTGAATGTCTTTTTGGCAATCTTACATTCAACCGTGGCCCCGCTTTTCATGGAGTGCATTTTGAGCTTCGGAGAATACTTCGTATCAACATCGATTACTACCGCAAGACCCTTATATTGGTCTCCGCATATATCGATATAGCCAAGGTGCTCTATTTGTGATTGAATCTTTTCTCTAAGCGTCCTATCTTGAATGTGCATCTTAGATAGTATCAATTTAATGATGTGTGGATTATATAAACCGGAAAACTGCTTTTCCGTTTCCTTATACCCTCCGCGAGCTTTGTCAGTTGTGGTATAACGCCAAATCAGCCCAGCGTCTATATCACTTTCGGCAAGCTCCCTTACTTCATCAAGAGAAACACCATATTGTTCTAATGCACCTTTTGCAAACTGCTTTTTGTCATAAAAATTGTAGAATATTTCTGACGAAGCGAGAAGGAATCCGGCATCCCCAAACTCATCAAAGAAGTCAAGCTCAATTAGAATTCTGAGTTGACGAGAGTTGATGGATGTCTTTTTTAAGTCATATAGCAAATCCACAAAGCTGTCATAGTGTTTATCCTTCAGCTCATACATCTCATCAGCAACCTTCTCATTCATGTACTTGATTGAGCCGATTCCCTTGTAGATGCTATTGTCTTCTTTTGACATGACATAACCAGCTTTGGAATAGCGGAATTTGATTGGCCTGATTTTGAGACCAAAGTATTGCAGCTCATTTGTCAGACGCAGAGTCCTCGCCTCATCATTTGCGTAATAGTTCAATGCGACCGTATAGTATTCCAATGGATAATGGGATTTTAGATAAGCTCCATATAGGCTGTCATATGCGTAAGATAGTGAGTGTGACGCATTGAAGCTGTATCTCGCAGCATCTTCAACCACGGACCACGTTTCCTCAAATCCATCTTCTTTCCCTACTCGCTTTACCCAGCCCTTCATCAGCCTTTCTTTCAGCTCTTTTAGCTCAGGCTCCTTGAATTTCTTTTTAGCTATTTTCTTAATGATGTCATATGATCCGGTTTCAGGTATACCAAGCCAAATAAGGTACTTCATAATCAGTTCCTGATAGATCATTCTGTGATTACCCTCTACAAGAATGTCATCAAGCTCTGGAACGCCAGTCGTATACGGCTTTCTGTCTATGAAGTCCTGCAACAAGGAAGCGCATCCAGGCCGGATGATTGCAACAAACGCCGACATCTCTGAAACGCTGTGTGGCTTGTACCTCATAGCAAGAGATGTGCCGAAGTCGCTATCTGCCTGGTTTATGGTACACGTAAGGCCCTTTTCATATATCTCATATGTCTTTTCATCAAGAAGCGAATCCATCTCCCGAATCGTTGGGATCGGTATACCGGCCAGCTCACACACGTCTTTGATAATGCCCCACACGCTTACGGCCAGATAGTCGTTTTTTAGATATTTGTACTTATCGCAATTGTAGCCATCCAGCATGCAGCATATCTTTCCAGTGCCGGACATACGCACAAGGCCGATCTCGTCTTTAACAGGATGATCGTACAATAGCATGGAGCATGGACTCTCGGCTACGCTCTCAATCACGCCAATGAAGTGTTTGCTGTCCTCAATGATTTCTTTCCACTTTTTATCCTCGCGGTGAGAATCGAGATCCATGGCAACATCGTCATACTCTGATATGTCCATGCCGATTCCCTTGCAATATAGGCGAAATGCCGATGAATCTTGAAGCGGCTTCCATGCCAGCATCCAAGCGCAATTCTCTTTTCCAAGAAGATCCTCTGTTGCCTTGATAAACGGTTCGCGGTCTGCAGTGTTAAGGTCGATATCTGGTAATGACCGGCTTCCAAGGATTCTCTCAACAGACATGAACCGCGAAGGAAATAATGTAATTGGCGCTGCCACACGGTCAATGTCTGTAAGCCCAAGCATTTTCGTTGTGTAAAAACTCGGGGCCGACCCTCGGCCTGTGTTTGTCAGCTTTCCTCCGTACTTCTCCTGTGCGGTTTTAACTACGTTATAGTCAATCAGGAAGTAGTTTGCCATATTGGTTTTATCAATTATGTCAACTTCTTCTCTTATTGCCTTTTTGTATTCGCTTCTTCTGGCTGGATCGACGGCTGACATTTCTTTCTTCCAGTTTGCGTTGATGATCTTTTTCAGATCTTCGATTGGTGTATCGGAAACAGAGGGAAGTTTGATATCATCATTGATATATGTCAGATCTTCGCATTCATCAAAAACCCTTGTGTTCTCGAGAGCTTCCTGCACCTGGCTCTTACTCAGTATTCCCTGTGCCCTGTATCGTTTGAAGATCGTGTCCACATCTGGATAGTCGAGCACCATGTTCTCTTCAAATTCATGGAATACCTGTTTGCCGTGTAAATAAATATCTCTATATTTACTGTCCTGTGGATATATGTAGTGGCTGTCGTTTGCATGAATAATCGGAATACCAGCCTCCTTGCTGAAGGCAACCATTTTTTCATTGACTTCTTTCTGCTTTTGGATTCCATGATCCTGTAGTTCAATAAAGAAATTAGGACCGAAGAATGCTTTCAGTGAAAGAAGCAAATCTGGTTCATCCCAGATACCGGCTACACAGGCGGATGTGACGATGAAATTATGTGGGTTAACAGAGAACAGCAATTCATCGTCTATACGCGGCCTATAGTAGAAACCAGTCGAATGTGCTTCCGACATGATCTCGTTTAGCTGCATGGCTCCGGCATTGTTTTTTGCAACAATAATCATATGTTTGTTGCTTTTATCTTTTTCGTGCCTATCGTGTACGTAGTATGCTTCCATACCATATATGAGCTTTAGCCCATACTGCCTGGATAGACTAAGCCAGTCAAAGATGCTTCCGGTAACTCCGTGATTCGTAGTAAAAACAGTTGTGTGCCCAAGCTCGATTGCTCTTTTGCAATAGTCTTCCGGCTTTACTGCCACATCCGCAATCCATGGATTCCCATAATGATCATGTTTATGATAATTGTGATATAGGATCATTGGCATCACTTCCAGACTGCATCTGCGGCATATTCACAAGAATTTCGGAAGTTGCATAGCTGTGTACAGTAAAAATAATTCAGGTTCGGAGGGAACTCCTCTTCTCTTTCAATTTGTTCTATCGATTCTTTGATCCAGCCCATCGCTTCCATATAATCATCTAATGAAAACTCTATTTCTGCATATTTGCCGCCAGCGGCAAAATGATTCCAACAAATCGTTTCAGGGTACTGTCCGAATCGTTCATAAGTCATTTTGCAGTATGTGTACATTTGTCGCTTGTAACCATCAAATGTTTTCTTATGGCTCTTCAGAAGATTTCCTGTTTTTTCGCTGAATGGATATGCGGCGGACTTATGGTCCATCAATATGATCGCGCCAGTCTCTTTGTTTCTGAGGACCAAATCAAGATACCCAACAAAACTATGTCCACCTATTTCTGTTGTACATTCCAGCTCGACACCAAGAATGTCAAAGTCTTTAAGCCATGAGAAATCAACCTCCGCAAAGTAGTCGGCGCAAGCCTCATATTTTTTATTCATGATGGATTGCTTTGTTGTATAGAAAACATTCTCGTCGTAATGCTCGTAATAATATGTCCCAGCATCATCTATAGACAGCTCACCTTTGAAGACCATCTCGAGAATGCTGTGCACATAGCTTCCGAGCTCTGCGTAGAAGTTCCCTTCTTCCTGGTAAATGTCCGGCGCTTTCACAATATACTTCAAAAAGAATTCATATGGGCAGTTTTGATACGAGCTCAATCGTGAATACGACCACCTCATCTTATCGATCTCTTCTTTGTATTCGCTCAATATCAAACCACCTTTCGCTTATTTGCATACAATTCTTCCCATATCTCTCTTCCGCAATCAACGGGGGCATTTTTCGCGCCAGCTCCTCCAAGCAAGCCAGCAAATTCTTCAATGATATACACATTCGTCAACCTCTTTAACGTGTCAACATTCTTCTTTACACCCTTCTCTGCGTATGAGACATCGCTGTCATAAGCCAGCACAACATCACATTTCATCTTAATAAGCAGATCAATTTGATATGGGTTCAGCGTATGCGTTTCTGCTGAAACGCAGTTTTTATATCCCCATCCATATGCCTTCATCACACTTTTTATAGATTCAAATATGATCACCTCATGCTTTTCTGAAACATAAGGCATTGTATAGTTCAGACATTGAAAATAATCCATCGTACCTATCTGATAATAATTCTGGTACTTTGATATCCCCAATTTCTTATAGTTTGGATATCTTGTCCTCCCTTTGATGTTTATGAGGTTCCCATCAACGTCATAAACGGGATAGACAATTCTGTTTGCTCGTTCGTCAATTCTGATTCCAAACGTGTCCATAACATCCTTATCTATCCCTTCATCGATCCATTCTTCTGCTGGCTCTTTCTTATATTTCATCAACTCGGACGCATCGAGTATCCTATGTGCTTCCGGTTGTTTTTTGGTTTGCATCGTGTCCTTCAGCTTTCTCAGAAACGCGATGGTATGAGATCGGCATCTTTTGGCCGGATCAAGATTTGCTATACTTGCCGCCTTTTGGACTGCGTTTTCAAACGAAAGTCCCTCATAATCAATAAGATAGCCGATCATACCGCCGCCCTTACCGCATGAGAAACACTTGTATGTATTTCTGCTTGGGTCAAATTTGAGAGACGGAGTTAGATCAACATGCGCTGGGCAATGCGCCCAGAGGCATCCTCCCCTCTCCTCCATATCAAGGCTACGGCTGGCATATTCAATAAGGTCGGCGTTCTCGTTGATTTGTGTCAGAAACTCATCGTCATATTCAAAACTCAACGATCACACCAACCTTTCTTTAAAATGATGTTTCTCTGTTATGTGGTTCTGCTTCCTCAATCGTCATCGTATCGCCAGTGAACATGAAGTCGATATAATCATCTTCATCATCTTCCTGCATCTGCTCTCCGAGACGGTTTATATATATCTTCGCGTACATATTGCCGCTGGCGACGCCATCGTTGATTTGCATCGCCTGTGTTTTGTAGCCCCATTTGACTCCAACGGATAGATACATGTTGATCTTCATAGAGTCGGCTATCTCTCCTTGACGGTTTAATTGTGCCGCACTGAGAACTGGAAGATCCAGCTCTCCGGCTATCTTGTTCTTCAAGTAATCACATCTGGCACCAAGAACGTTGTAGATCTCACTTGAAGTTCCGTCATTAAACTTTAGGTAATCATAGACAACAAATCCAAGGCCAATAGAACGTTTCAGGATTTTGCAAATAGAGTACAGCTTTTCCATCGTCATGTTCGGATCATAGATGTGAACAAGTGGCTGTGTTTTAAGCCATTCCAGACAATCTGAAATTCTGCGATTCTCTTCATCAGAGCATTTGCCGCTTTTGACCTTCTTGACAGAAACATTTGCCAAATGAGCGATAAGGCGTTCAGTATAAAGTCGCGTTGACATCTCCGTGTCCACTATCAGAGTGGCAACGCCGTTCTGTACTTTATGTATCGCCTCGTTCATGAGGAGTGCTGACTTTCCTTGTTTGTACTTTGCCTGCACCAAAACCAGCTCGCCAGGTTCATATGTGAAGTATTCTGAGAACGATGCAAATTTGGACGGTATTCCATAAACGCCATCCTCGCTACGGCGGCTTTTGATCTCTTCCCAAATATCGTCGATCTTATCGCCGATAGTATGGATTTCGTCATCGACTATGTATTTTCGCGTAAGGTTGTCAAGCTCTCCATACACGATATTGCTCAGTTCCCCAAGATTTGTATCGCGGTTAAAGCACTGAACCTTCAATGCATCGAGCGCGTTTATCAAATCCCGCTTGAAAGCAAGTGAAACAATATTGTCTGCATACATCTTGTATTCTGTCAAAGTGTGTCTTGCAGCACCTTTGTATAGTTCAATTATCTCCTGCATTGACGGTAGATTGAACTTTTCAAGGGTTCTTCGAACACCTTTGTTGCTTTGCAGCTTTGTTGAAAGATTGTAGGCATCAATATTCTCGACGCCTTCTTTGTACAGCTCCTGAATCGCCCAATAAATAGACGCATTTTCGTCATTATAAAAATATCTTGGGCGCAAGTAATCTGTATGCAGAATGTACTCTGGATGGAATATCAGGGTTCGCTATCCAATCGCGCCACTTTCCGATTGGATGTCAGATAGTTCCGCGATGTCTATTATTACCACCCCTCTCCTTATTGATCTCCGATTATGCTGGCGAATCCCTCTCTCTTTGTTTTTACGGCAAATTTAGGAACGTTCGATTTCGCAGCAATATCGTTGGACATTTGTCTCTGATTGGATTTAAATGTCTTCTGATATTGTTTTTTGATTTCTTCGCGATCAATATAGTATTGAAGACCGCCAGGATATCGCAGTGCCATATGATTTGCTATTACGTATTGCAAGGTAAAAAGCAAATAGTCAGATGAAATACCTCGATCTAAATAGCTTCTCAACACCTTGTTTAATTGAGAATATGAAACAGTGTTGCTAATTCTCTCGATCCATAAATTACGAATCAACTGAAGGTTTTTCATTTCCTGATAGCAATCCGCATGATAAAGGTTCTTGTCCTGGACATATTCATCCGTCTCCGTATTAATTTGCCCGCCGTGCCGACACTTGCTGTAATAGCACTTACGAATCTTTCTAGGCATTTCTTACTCCTTGGATTCTAAAAAATATGTGGCCTCCAAGTCTGCCTCGTGAAGTGCCAGCACATATGGATAACGCTCCATCGCACTTCCAAGTGTTCCCCAGTTCTCTTTTGGTTCCGTAAATCCCATGTGCCATCGAATTGCATATCTTTCAATCGGCTTGAGCTTTATGAATTCCTCAATCATCATGACGGACTTTTCGCCGTGTCCATATGGAATCTTGTCATCCACAGTGTATCCAGGAACCGTCTGCCAATCGTAACGCCCATTGCTATCTGACTTTGCCCCAGTATCGCTGTAGACCTTTTTGTTCTTGTACTCGACCACGTAATATGATGTTTTGCAGAGATCGTGGAGAAGAGTTGTAATCGCAATGCTCTCGAGCCCAACTTCGCCAAGTATTTTCGCCCACGTTGGATTGTTCATTTTGTGGATCATACAGTCATATACATTGATACTGTGCTCCAGAAGTCCACCTTCATGGCATCCGTGAAATCTCGTGCTGGCCGGTGCAGTATAGAAGTCTGACTTGCGGATATACGCAAGCAGACTGTCCATACCAGACCTATGACATTTGCCCAGAAGGTTTTCAAAAAGCTGGATATCCTCTTTATTTGCCATAGGTCGTCACCTCTTAAAAAGGAAGATCTTCGTCTTCATCCTCGTCGTCACTTGGTTTCGCGCTCTTCTTTGAGCTTGCGTTCTTGCCAGATCCCTTATAGCTGTCTTCGGCAAGCTCAAAATCCCAGATCGTAACCGTCAGAGGGCTAGCGTTTGCCTTGATGAACTTAACAAGCTCATCGTTCCCCTTCGCGGCAGAAAGCAGACTCTTGTATTTCTCTGCGTTGAAATAGTTCGAAACATCCGGGGAGCCAACAATTTTAATACTCCGATACTTCGGATTCTCTTTGTCAATTTTCTCAGGAAGGTTAAGTTCCTTAATCTTTGAAGCTGCGTCACCGGCAAACGTGACATATCCATTCATAGAATTCTTATATTTCCCGGTGTTTTTGTCTTTATAGCTCACGCTCACCTGTACGGAGTATGTCTTACCGACAGGACGAGCAGCCCAAACCTTTGCGTAACAATCAGTTCTCAGTCCCAATGTTCAATCTCACTTTCTAATCGTCATTAACTGTTTTTCGAGGGTAGCAAGAATTTCTGCATCCTCAATGTTCTTGTAGTTGCCAGTTATCAGGCTCTCGTCCATATCCGGGAAAGCCGCCTTTTCTGCCGCCTTGCAGAAATCGGCTACCTTGTCCTTCGCCTTTTCAGAGAGCGCCGCCTTCTTCTTGGCAAGCGTAGCGACCTTCTCATGCAGTTCATTCACGCGAGATGTCTCTTCTGGAAGATCCTCGCCCTCGAAAATATGCATCGAGAATCCGTGAAGAGCCAGCGCTTTCACGAGGCAGCGCATTTGGGCCTTATTAGCCTGCGTTGACGTTATCTCATCTGCTGGGATCGCGTTATTACGAAGATCCATGATAGCAAGCGTCACTCGCTCTTCCTTCCCTTCAATTGTCACGCCGACATCGACCCAACCGCTTTTACCGTCGTCATGCCAAAACCTTGTGTTCCCATAGTCATCCATGATCTGAGGGTATACGGTGTAGTCGGCATCTGGGTAAATCTTTTTCACTTCTGCCCAGGCAGACGCCCACGATATGTATGAAAGGCCCTGCTTTTTCTTGATCTTGCTGGATGCATCGATAGCGTATAGCGTTTCAAACACGCTCTTTTTCGTTTGCTCCGTTACAACCACTCCTTCTGTTTAAAATATCTATGTAATCACTTAAAAGTGTTGTTTTATCGTTTCAAACTTCCCCATATTCTGGTGAAGTTGAAATCCGGTTTTTTGCAATTTCAAACATGGTTTTATCGTTTTCCATACCGATGAAACCCCTGCCTAGATTCTGTGCTGCAACGCCCGTAGTACCAGCCCCCATGAAGCTGTCCAAGACAAGCCCGCCTCTATTGGTATATGTCTTGATGATATACTCACAAGCCGCTACCGGTTTCTGAGTGGGATGGAGAGCCGACTTCTGTTTATCCCATTTGAACTCGAGAACGTCTATTGGATAGCGCTCCGTGCTATCATAGGTTGTCAGCTCGTGTTCGTTATAATCCGTGCTCATCTTGCAATTGCGCTTATGTGCTGCCGTTGATACCTTGCGAGGATGTCCCGTAGTCTTCTGCGGGTTATATGTAGGTAGTTTCTTATAAAAGATAAGTATGTTCTCATGTGCCTTCAGAGGCATCTTCTTGGCATTCAAGAATCCAGTGGCGCTCGTCTTCTTTATGATCCATTCATAGCGGTAGAGCTTCATATTGCTCATAGCCAGGATCTTATCGAATGGAGATTGCGCCCAAAGAGCGATAACGCCATTGTCTTTTATGATCCTCTCATACTCGATCCACAGTCTAGGCAAGTCGATGGCCTGATCCCATGAATTCCTCGCTGTTATGTTGTATGGCATATCCGAGAAAATCAAATCAACAGACTTGTCTGGGATATTCGGAAGCAACTCAAAACAATCGCCAAGTAATAGTTTATTCAGCAGCGATCACTTCCTTTGGAGGTTCTGGGCGAGGCATCCAGTGTGTAACCTTCTTCGTCATATATTTTGTGGATTGCATAGACGTGAGAATGTGCCAGGAACAAGAATCATAATAACTTGTTCTATAGCCGACAAACATCTGATCTCCGACCGGACAATATCCAATGACAACCTCTTTGTCATCCGGCGGATCGTTAATGGCATCGCGCCATCCAGCGGGATCTGTTTTTGGTTTCCAACTATCGCATGTATCATCTGAATACACAATCGGCGTATTCTTTTGTCCATAACACTGAAGCAGATTGATCGTTGTTTGTTCGTGGCAATATCTACAATTGCTACATTCCTTCATCCAGTTTCCTCCCACACCATGGGCAGTATTGAATTACAAGACCATCCTCTTCTCTCCATGGTTCGTCGATCCATTTCCTGACGATCATCAGAACATGGAAAGGTGGATCTGCGAAAGAATCCCTCTCACCTGTCGTCAGGTTGATTGCGGGGAGAGGCGTCACCGGCGTTACCCAAACACGTCGTATGTAAGCAGAATCATCGTCGATTTCTGTTTTAACTTCCCGATACGGCGGATGACAGTACGGGCAAATCACTCTTTCCTGATCCATTCAACCACCTTGACAGTCTTTTCGTATTCGCGCTTCTCAACTTCGAATGGTTGCCACCAGAATTCGTCTTCTTGCAGCTCTGTCAAACCTCGATCCCATGGAATCTTGAAATATCTGCCGTCAATCTCAACAACCGTTTCAACAGTCTGTAGCCATCTTCGTGGCGAGCCGCGCTGTTCATCTACGCGATTGCATCCCCAGATCAGGAATTTCATTTCCTGCTCTGTAAGCTCTTCCCCGGCGTCAATCTTTTTTACAAGATCCAGCTCGTTCATATTCTTCAACACTCGCTTCCAGCTCCTTTACACGTTTACTAAGATAATGTATCGCGTTAGCAGCCATCAGCAGCAGGCTTCCAATGCAGAAGGAGTTCCTGTCTTTCCCATAGTTCATTGTGCAATCTGCTATACAGCATTCATCGACTGGATCTGCGTAGTCTCCACAGATTTCCAGATCGTGTATCAAGTTTTCAAACATGTTCAATCCTCATATTTATTAAATAACTCACCCATTGTAAGTCCGTTTAGTTTTGCTATGTCCACAGCTAGCGCACATACATTTTTTGGTGTGCTAGCACCTATTACGTCACAAAGGTAATCGCTGAATGTCAAATATGATTTATCAATTTTCGCTTTACAATAATCATCATCCTCATTGTAGAATCCGATCATAGGCTTGCCATTGACATTGAACAGTGTTGTCGGCCAATGGGATATGTTACATCCCTTTGCATATCTAAACCATCCCCAATGGGGACTCCACTGTTCTTCCGGCACGTTGAACAATTTCGACAAACCTTCGTCGTCAATTTCCCAAACGGAATATAACTCACCGTCGTATGTCCGTTTGCAGTTCAGCTTTAGTGCTGCGACTGCATCCTCAAACAAAAAACCAGCCAATATTTCTTTCATACAAATTCTCTGCTTTTTTAGAATCCGGCAATCCCATCTGGAACAACCATCAGCATATCATCTGTGCTGTCTAGGTCCAGAAAATCGGAAATCGCTTGCCAGTCGTTGCTATGAAATGCTGGCTTTTTGATAAAAATCGTTATATGGTTATCTGGATAACTTTTAGGTATTAAGAGCTGTACATTTCCGTCTTTAGTCTCAAATAACATAATCAAACTCCGTTTTTATTCGATATAGTCCATGTGCAGTGGAAGCAGTACCGTTGTACGCTCACGCATCCACTTTTTGTCTTCTGGAGCAAACAGATTACCGTATTCGTCATACTCGTTGAGCACTACGAAATTCCCGACCTCAATATTTACTGTCATTCCATTGTGCGGTTCTCCAAGCGGCTTATAAAAGGTTTTGAGGCAACATACCTTGGACACGCATTTCTCTAAAAGAGAAACCGAATGAAGTATGGTTCCGTCATGGAGACACGATTCCGATGTGAAATACTGGAAGTCTGCATCAGGATTAAAATCCAGTGTTATATTGACACGTATATCTTCTCCATTGGAGTTAGTGCCAGTCATTGTCAAGTTGTGTTCTTTGTCAATGTACGCATCGAAAATATACTCGGAATCTAACTCTTTGGCGTCGTCCCACTTGCGATCATAGAAACTCGATCTTTCTGGATCAGATGCCGTGGAAACACAGAAATCAAGTGATTTGCTCATAATGAAAACCCTCTTTTATTTAGCGCAGTGTTTATATTTCATCGTAAAAATCATCATGGCAGGCACTCTTATCATAGTAATCCGGCGCTTCGGTTCCGTCGTACCAGCAATACTCGACAAGTCGCACATCGTCCATGTCTATCTCAGGGATAAGTTGCTGGAAGACTGATAGATACTTTTCCTTCTCTCTCGGATACAAAGATCTCGTCTTGCCAAACTCACCGTAGCTATCCCATTCGCTGAGTAAAAGGTAGTCGAGAAACAGCGTGTTAGTAGGCGAAAACCTGAAACATGGCAAACCTCTGAACAGCTCCCGATGTTCACGCTCGAAGTCATCAGGATCTTCCTTATCAAAATCAACGCCGATTCCATACTTCTGGCACGGAACACGGAGAGC
>Ga0310691_10004238_pt1 | contig 16321 bp, 1 predicted proteins | sample 176DNAGHGlowgp2_FD_203887 | JGI IMG/M metagenome (GOLD analysis project Ga0310691, IMG submission 203887) | Sheep rumen microbial communities from Palmerston North, Manawatu-Wanganui, New Zealand - 1766 DNA GHGlow gp2 (v2) (version 2) | ecosystem: Host-associated > Mammals > Digestive system >...
AATCCCCATCGATTATATTTATTTATAATCCAAAATAGTTAATATTATAATATATAATTAATTAAATATTTTATTTATATATATTAATTAAAAAATTTATAAATAATAATTTATATATTTTAAACGATTTCTACTTCACAATCATTTTTAATAATATTATTTGATTATATACTAATTTTTCCAATAAAAGTATTAATAAAGATTGTTTTTATTTTAATTGCAATAAAATCTTGTTTATTAAATCATCCAAGACTAGATTGACTAATTTTTTCACATACCAATTTTTTTCCAATAATTATCCATTAAATAGCATATTCAGTATTTTCAATGTTTTAATAATATAAAAAAAAAGAATTTTCCATATTTATATCATCAGTTAATAATATATCACTAAAACTATCTTTTTTTCCTTATTTTTTTGTTTCAGACAAAAAATAAACCAAATAATATAAAATAATATATTATTTTTATTTGTATTATTCATATTGTTAATAATAGAATAAATTTTCCAAAAATAATTATATCTTATTGAATAAACTTTATTACTAAATAAAATATATTATCTATTTTAATATAATTTCGCTAAATACACCCGATAGAATTGTAATTTTAATGAAATTAGATTATCCATTCTATTTTTCAAAATATATAATATTATTATGAATAATTATTATACAAATTAATATATATTATTATTAATATTAAAATATTTAAAATGTGTTATTATATAAATATACACACTAAGACAATTGATTATATAAATAAAAATAATAATAAAGATATGCAGTAGTATATTTATGAATAAATTTAGATGGCTGCTCTAAAACACAAGGAAATACTTACTTCTATAGCTAATAATATTTCATTCAATATATATAATATTGATTCTATAAACTTTTTCTAAACTAATTTTGGCCTTAACTATTTTTCATTTTTTATATATATACAATTAAATTTATTTTTTCTAATGCCCAAAGAGATATACTTCTTCATCAATTATCCGAGAGACAATTTAGAGAATCAAAAAGAAATTTATTTTGAAAAAAAAAGTATAAAGCCAAAATGTATTTTTGAGAAATATGATTATGAAAATAAAAAATATAATTATAAAAAGATTTTCAAATTTGAATCCTCTGAACAAGATAAATATAGACTTGAATTTGTAAATGGTGAAGATAGATATTATATTTCATTTCATTGCGAAAAACAAAATTCATTTGTTTATGAGGTTACTTTGGAAAAGGGATTAAATATTCTTCCAGTTAAAAGAAAAATATCACAGAATAGAATAGAATATAAAGATAAAATGGATTTTTTTATAAAAGCATTGGAAGATAATAAAGAAGAACATAAAATTGATATTTTATTAGAGGATACAATTGATTTATATTCTAAAAAAAAAGGATTTAGTTTTTTAATTCCTTTATTTCTTAAAATTTATCAAAATAAAAATTTGTGTCCAATATTATTGAATCATTTTAAGGCTACCAACGAAAAATCTAAACCAAATAATATGGACAGAAAATCTGATTTAAAGGATTATTCATCTTTAATTCATAATATTATATCTGAAGCGAATAAATTAATTACAAAAAATGATTATGATCCTATAGATTTCTACGGAATTTTACTATGCTATTTAAATTATTATGATGAAGAGCATTTTACTACACTTTTAAATGATTTATATACTGATAAGCCTGATTATTTATATGATATTATGCTTACATATAGCTCTCATTTCTTAAAACCTATAAATCTATTTTTCGATTTTTTTAATAGATTTATAAGTTATTCTATAAAAAAAAATGATTTTTCTATTTTTCTAACTGGATTAACATATTTAAAAGATATAGAAACATTTATAAAAGTTATAGAAAATAATAAAGTCGATATTTATGATTATTATAAATCAGTTATTAACGAAAATAATATCATAAAATTGGATAAAAGTTTAGAATTAAAAAAAGCTGATAATAAAGTTGATGAAAAAAATTTTAAAAAAATAGGCATGGCCGCTCCTACACCTTCTGGAGATGCAGAAAACAATATTAATAATAATCAAACAATAATTCCAGATTATATAGAAAATCTTGAATCAATATTAACTTTTTCGAAAGAGAAGAATAAAGTTTTAGTTAATTTTACCAATGATTTTTGGAAATATATCTTGAACTGTTATAGTGATATTACAACAAAAGATATAAAGATTTGCTCTAAATTAAGGAAAATTTTTATTATTTATTATCATTTGGTAGAAAATGATGAATCATTAAAGGATTCGAAACTAAGAAAAGAAGTTACAGAATATTATAAAAATGATGAATTTACTTTTATATTGAATAAAACAATAAATAATTATATAAAAAAACATAAAGAATTAAAGACTTTAGAAAAATTATCCCTTATAACAACATATAATCCATATTATAAAGGTGATTATCCTAAAAGAGTAAATCAAAAAATTTTTGATCTATTAGATTTAGATATTATTGATGATGATGAAGAATTTATTGAAGATTTCAAAAAAATGAATTTTGAAGAAATTTTTGCTTCTAAATTAACTGATTATATAAAGGCAATAACTTCCAAAATAAAAAAAATTGAAAATTTTGATGCTGCAATGAAGCTTATCAATATTAAAACTCTTGAGTTCAAAGATAAATATAAATATGTACTAATATTTCTAGATTGTTTAAAAAAAAAGTATGATATAATAAAAAAAGATATTGATGATTTATCAAAAAAATTAAATGATATAAAATTGAAAGAAGAAACAAAATTAAAATTGGATAAAGCTGTGAGAATAATAGTTGATTTAACTTTCAAAAATTTCTTATATGAAACAAAAAATAAAAAATTTGATATTTTTGAAAATCTTTATAAAGATTTACCTAATAATGTAATGAAAATGATATTTATAGAAATAATAAATAAATATATTGAAGAAGAAGAAGAAAATGATGAGCGAGAAGTTGAGGATGATGAGTTAGAACCGAAAGAAGATAATAAATATGAAGAAATAATAGAATATATTTTTGTAAAAATTGTTAATGAAATAAAAGATAATGATGATATAAATAACATAATCAAAATTATAGATAGTATAAAAGGTGACTTGAAAGAAGAAAATAATCAAGAAAAAGATAAAAAAAATATAAAAAGACAGAGTATTTTAAATAAATTTTTGCAAAAATTAATAGATAAAAATTTATTTAAAAATGAAGATTTTTTTGCATTGAAAAATATAATTGATTCATTATTTAAATTCATTAAAAATAGAAAGAAATTAATAATTAATAAAGAAGAAGAAGATGATGAAAATAATATTAATTTTAAAGAAATGATGGATTTTATTTATATAAAATTGAGGGTTTCATCAAAAAATGATATTAAAGACAAATGCAAATCCGATGAATTAAATAAAAATTGTGATAGATGTGAATCAGATAAAATTATATATAAAAAAAGAGAAAAATTATTAAATAAAATTTTAATTGAATTTTTAGAGGATAAATTTAAGGTTAAATCTTTAGATAAAAATAAATCATTGATGGAAAAACTTACAAACAAGTTTTACGAAGAAGATATTAAAATAAAATTATTATATGAATTAATTACAAAAGGAAAAATTGAAAATAAAGGAGAGTATTATGAAAATATAAAGAAATTAATACTAAGTATAAAGGACGATATTATTAATAAAAATATTGATAAACAAAGATTAGAAGAGTTTTTGAAAAATGATGAAGATACTATTAAAAAAAGGTTAAGCTTAATTACCTTTATATTTAAAGCTTTTGATTCTAATGATACATATGAGGAATTTAAAACTGATCTTAAAAATATAAACGATGAAATAGATATATTGAAAAAAACTAAAGATAATATGTTGTTATATTTTAAAGATAGTGAAAAAAAATTAATTATTGAACTAAAATCAATTATTGATGATAGTGAAAAGCAAAAAATAAATGATTTTAATGAAGGCGGTAAAATTTTCGATTCTATCCAAAAATGTAAAACAAAATTTGATAAAGTTGAATATATTGAAAAGGTGAAAGATTTTTTACTATTTAATATTATATATGAAATGAATAAAGGAGCAAATGAAACTATTAAATATGAGAATGCAAAAAGAGAATTAGAGGAAATAGGAAAATTAATTAAAGCCAATAATATGAATAAATTATATGAAGAAAAAGGAGAACTTTTAAAAGATATAATTTCTAAATTGAGAAAAAATGATAAGGAAGATAATGCATTTATCCCAAAATTAAAAAAATTTTATGAAATTAAAGATGAAGATTTGATAGATAATTTAACAATATTATTTAAAAGTGAAAGATATAAATTTGATATAAATAGTAGAATTTTCTTTTTTGATTGTCTTAATAATAAGAATGAGGAATGGCAGAATAAAGATTGGAATAATAAATTATCTGAATATAAAGATTTATCTATAAAAGATTTCAATAAGATAAAAGAAAAACTAATGGGCTTGAGAAACGAAGATATTTATGACTATAAAAATATAGGTGATTATAATAAATTATTTACCTGTTTATATGAAAAAAAGGAAGCTATTGATTATTTAATTGAAAAAATCGAAAAAAATGAAAATATTGATGATTTACAAAATAAAATAGATCCAACCAATACTACTGTAAAAGCAGAAAATATTGCAGATACAAAAAGATGTATTCAATGTATCAATGATATGAAGAAAAAGGCTGATTATAAAATGATTTTCATATATATTAAAAAGTTAGAAAAAAAAGCTATTGATAGTTTTATTAATTATTCTAAAAATTTTTCAAAAATTATGGATTTAGATAGATTTTATAATTCAGATGAAAATATTTATGAAGAAGTAAAGGCTATTATTGAAAATAAATTAAGATTAGATATTTACCAAGATTCAGAAGAATTTTTTTATATTAAAAAAAATAAAGAAAATGTAAAAAATAAAATTGAAATGCAAGATTTAATAAAAATTAAAAATAAAATTCCTCCGAAAACTGAAACTGAAGAAGTTGATAATGATAATAAAGATAATGATCATTCTGAAATAAATAATAAAGAAAATGATGATCCTAAGGCAAAAATAGCCGAAAAGATAAAAGAAAAATCTAAAACTTTAATTTTTTTTAAAGATTTAATAACTAATTTGGAAAATATTAATGAATATATGAAAGTTTTAAGAGTGAAAGGAAGCAGTTTACCCATAAAAATAACTATGCAAGTTTCAAATATGAAAGATATTAAATATTATTTAGCAACTAAAGAAAAATCATTAAAAGAGATTTTAGATTTTCTATCAGATGCCAAAAAATCTTATATTTCTTTATTAAATTCCAAATATATAGAAAATGCAAATTTAAGGCTTCTCTATGGAAGGCAATACAGAAGTATGATGAAATATTTAGAAGATAATGATAATATAGATTCAATTTTAAGATATATAGTTAATGATATAGATAATAAGGAAATTAAAGAAGGAACTAAAGGAACTATTAGATCTGTTACAGATTGGATAAAGCATGAAGATTATAATAAAGATTCATTGGAAAGTATTTCTAAATATATAACTTCTTTATTTTTTGAGAATAATTTTGATAGTTTAGATAATTTTTATGAACGTATTAAAATAGTAACTGATAAAGATTATAAAGGTATTTATTTGCATAAATGTAAAAAAAATGAATCCATGGAAAAATTTATTATTAACTTATTTTTGGATAAAATAGGTTTGTATCCTATTGCCCAGAATGTTTTAATTACTAATAAGGAAACTTCTGATGAAGAAATCCAATCTTTTCTAGCAAGAGCTATTTTATGTAATTATAATATCTTATTTGCTGTAGAAATAAATGATTCAATATCTAAATATCAACAAAGTATAATGAATGGGTATATATCTCAATATTTATCAATTAAATTTAAAAAACATAAAGGAGAAAGAGAAATTAAAAAAAATGATACAAGTAAATATTTAGATTCATGTATAGTCTTTATTTATCATGAGGAAAATAAAGATAATGATCAGATAAATGCTTTTTTAAAAGAAATTAAATTACTTAAAGAGCAAACTTTTGAAAATGAGAATTTAAAAGAGCTTGATAAGTCTGTATTTAAGAATATAAAAGTTATAACTTCAGATATCTGCGGTTTAGGAAAATCTGGAAAAATTAAAAAAGATATAAAAGATAATAATAAAATATATTTCTATTTTCCTCTAGGTGGAGTATTAAATAAAAATATTATATTTAATAAATTAGGGGAATTATTGGATAAAATAAAAACAGAAAAAAATTATGAAAAAGTTGCTATTCATTTAGATTTAACTGATTCAGAAGAAATATCAATACTAAATGAATTTTTTTTCTCTTTTCTTATTACCAAATTTTATACTAATAATGAAAAAATACTTTATATTCCTAAAGGTATTTTCATATATATAGAAATACCTAATTGTTTCAATAACTATTTAAGTAGAATTAGTATATTAAATATATTTGAAAAAGAAAACATCACTTTTGAAAATATGCCAGCTTATGATTATGATCAAAAAACAATTAAAACGTTTAATGATATGACAAATATTGACTCAAATGAAGGAATAAAAGATTTTGTTGAGAAACATATTGGTATTAAAAAATATTCTTTTCATCAAATAAATATATTTATTAAACTTTTTATATCACAATTTAAAAGATATAATAGGGCATTTATTTTTTATAGTGGAAACAAAAATATCACTAAAGCTTATAGTGAACGCTTTTCAAGATGTACTAAATATTTTACCAATGGTGGTTTTGCTAAACTTTTAACAGGTGAATCTGAATTTGATAAAGGAGATAATTTAGATAATGTAGATATATTATCTAAGGCATATGATAATGATTTAGGAAATATTAATTTTTCTGCTCCTTTAATATTTATTAAAAAAGATATTATTAAAAATGATAAAAATGGTAAAAATGAAGAAAAATATTCTATAGAAGAATTTAGAATTGATTCCACTAATTTAAATAAATTTAATAATTCAAAAGATTATTTACTTAAAATTAAAGAATTATTTAATCTTCCTAATGATGTAGAAAATGATATTGAAATAAACGGAATAAAATATTATTCTTTATTATCAATAATTGAAGAAAAAAATAATAATTATGTTATAACTAATGATAATTTTAAAAAAATGATTTTATTGATTTATAGAATTTTAGCAGATGTTCCTGTAATTATAATGGGAGATACCGGTTGTGGTAAAACTGCTTTAATAACTAAATTAAATCAATTATTAAATAATGGTCAAAAAACTCTTGAAATAATTGATGTGAATCCCTCTATTGATGATGAAGAATTATGTAAGAAAATGGATGAAAAAAATAAAATTGCTAAAGAGCAAAAAGAAGATTTATGGGTATTTTTCGATGAAATCAATACATGTCCTTGTTTATCTTTAATGACAGAAATATTTATTAATAGAACTTATAATGGAAAAAAGCTTTGTAAAAATATTCGTTTAATAGGAGCTTGTAATCCTTATAGGAAAAGAAAAGGTGATAAAGAAAAATGTGGTCTAAGTTTTTCAGATGATAATGATAATGAACTAGTATACCTAGTAAATCCCCTTCCTCAATCTCTTCTATATTATGTTTTTAGTTTTGGATCAATAGGGCCAGATGATGAGAAAAAATATATAAAAAGTATTATTGAAAAAATGTTTCCTATAGACGAAAAACAAAAACTAGAAAAAATTAAACTTGAAAAGACAAATGAATTTATTAAAAAAAGGCAAACTAAGCCAAGCGACATAGAAAAACGTAAAGAATACGAAAATGAATTAATTAAATTAGAAAAAGACATTAAAATCATTGAAAGGGAGTTAGAATTTCATGATATAACTACTGAAGCCATTTCACAATGCCATAAATATTTAAGAAAAAATTATGATGATTCTGTAGTTTCATTGAGGGAAATAGCAAGATTTCCTAAATTAGTAGATTTTTTCTTGGATTATTTTAAAAAGAAGAATGAATATCTAAAAAATACAGCTGAACCAAAAGAGCCTGAAAGAACTAATAATGAAAAAAATAATAAAATAAGGAGTATTATATGTTCAATATATCTGTGTTATTATATTAGATTAACAGATGATTTTAAAAGAAGCAATTTCGAATTAGAATTAAAGCCTATATTATTAAAATTAGTTAGCTATGAAGATAATAAATGTACTAAGCTAAAAGATCAAATTAATATAGATGAATTAAAAACTGAAATTGATTTAAGAATAAAAGAGCCTATAAGCGAAAAATTTAGCGAGTTTCTTAAAGTTGAGCAAGACTTTTTAATTAAGCAAATAAAACCAGATAAAGGAATAGGTAAAAATGCTTTATTGAAAGAAAATGTATTTTTGTTATTTGTATCAATAATAACAAATATACCACTTATAATAATAGGTAAGCCTGGAACGGGTAAAAGCTTAAGTGTACAATTATTGAATAAATCATCTAAGGGAGAATATTCTAATAATAAATTTTTTAAGTTATATCCAAAATTAATTCAAACTTATTTCCAAGGTTCATTATCTACAGAAACAAAAGATGTGGAAAATCTATTTATAAGAATTGGAGATAAGTTAACTTTTTACAAAAAACTTCGAGAACAACAAATAAAAGAGGGTTTAGAAGTTTTAATTAATCTCCCGATATCAATGGCATGTTTTGATGAATTAGGATTGGCCGAAAGATCAAAAAATAATCCACTTAAAGCATTACATCCAAAACTTGATTTTGCTGGTAAAAAACCAAATGAAAGTTTTGTTGGTATCAGTAATTATTCATTAGATGCTGCAAAACTAAACAGGGCTTTGGTCTCTTCTGTTCCAGATTTGGATGGAAAAAAAGATGAATTAAGTTTTACCGCAAAAAAAATTGTAAAAGGAATATGTCCTAAAATAAAAGAGGATAAAATATTTGATGTTCTTTCTTATACTTATTTTGAATATAAACAAAAATTGCAATTAATTAAAGAATTGATGGTTTACAGAAAAATTAAAAAAAAAATTAAAAAGCATAATAATAAAGAAATTAATGAAGTTAATAATAAATCAGTTAAGGATAATTTAACAGATGATGCACAAAGTGTAGATGATAAGAATAAAAGTGAAAATAAAAATAAAGGATTTTTTGAAGGAATTAAAGAAAATAAATATTTTAAATCAGAAATGAAAAAAGAAAATAAAATAAAAAAAGATTTTCATGGAAATCGTGATTTTTATAATCTAATAAAGGGAGTAGCAAATTCTCTAAGAAACCTTGGTGAACTACAAGATAGTGATAAAGTAGAAATAATAGCAAAATATATTGAAAGAAATTTTGGCGGTATAGAATATGAAATTTATATTGATTTTGATGATATACCAGATGATATAAGTAAGAAATCTAATGAAATAAAAAAGATATTACAAAAATATGGAGATATTAAGAAAAAACTAAAATTAAATTCTATATTTTTATTTAAGGAACTATATAATACACAATGTGATATAATTTATAAAGATGCTAAAGATGTTAATTTAAAAATTGGAGAGAATGATATTAAAAAATATAATCTGAATAATGATATTAATGATAATATAAATGAAATTAATAGTAGATATTTATTATTAGAAATAGACCAACAATTAACTCCATTAATAATTCAAAATATCAAATTAGAAAATCCTTTAAAAGAAGGGAAAATTAAATTATATGATGGAAGTCCTTTCCCAGATGATGATAATAATGATTATAGATTTATGAAAATAAGTGAAATTAGAGATGATGCTAAAGATGAAAAATTAATTATAATTGAAAATTTAAATCAAATTCATGCATTTTTATATGATCTATATAATATGAATTATGAAATTATAGATGAAGAAAAATATGCAAGAATATGTTTAGATAGTTTTAGAGAACTAAAAACTTTAGTGAATGATAAATTTAGAATTATAATAATTATTGATAAAAGATTTGTAAATAAATTAGATTTAGCATTTTTAAATAGACTTGAAAAAATGTATTTATCATTTGATAATTTATTAGATGAGCAATTGTTACGGATTTCAAGAGAAATAATAGAATCATTAGATTTAAAAGAAAGAGTTTCAGGGTATGAAAATGCTAATTATTCTCTAGAGGATTTATTAATTAATTGCGATATTCCAAATATACAAGGATTAGTTTATTATTATAGTAAAAAAATAATGGCTAATGAAGAAAAAACAAAAAAAGAAAAAGAAAATAACGATGAAAAATTAAAAAATGATTTAAAAGAAATTATAATAGATAAAATTTATAAGATTTTACCTCAGGATATAATATCAATTTTATCTAAAAATAATAAAATTAAACAAAGATATGATGATAAGAAAAAAACTTATAACTTTATAAGTTATTTAGAAGATATGACTAAAGATGAAAATAAAGATTTTACGATATCTATTATCTATACATTTACTAGTATTGCAAATAATATAGAAGGTCTTGAACCACAAATGAGTTTTATGATTTCAAAAATAAAAAGTGAAAAGGAATTTAAAAATACCATAGAATATTTGAAGAAAAATAATGAAAATCCAGAAAAAAAATATATATATATTAAATTTGAACAATCTAATTCACAAAATATTAAATATATTTGCAATTATATTTTAAATAATTTTAATGATGATTATAAATATATAATTATTATACATATAATTAGAAACTTTAATAAAGAAAAGAATAATAACACACAAAAAGAAAAGCAAGAAAAACAAATCATAGATTGTCTACCAGATATCAATCCTAATATAAATCAAATATTTATAGATAATCTAAATGGTAAAAATAATATATCATTAAAAAGTTTATTAGATGAAAATGAAAGTAGTATGGCAAACATTATGGATAGTCTTAAAGAAGAACTAAAATTAGATGATGAATTTGATAAAGTATTATCTATTTTTTTGAAAGATGAATTAGAGAAAAAACCATATGATGATGAAAATAAACAAAAATATATCCAAGATATTATTAAATATATGAATAACGAAAAGGAAATTAAACAAAAAATCATTGAAATTGCATATCAATTAAATGATAATTTTGGAGAAGAGGATAAAAGTATTGATATAATTGATATTATTCATAAGAAAAAGCTTATTAATAAATTTACTGTTGATATCGTAACATGTTTAACTGATTACATTAAAGAAGAAGTATTTATTAAAAATTTAAAAAATACTTTTATGATTTTAGAAGATAATAATATTTTAACAACTATAATTGAAGTTCAAGCATATGATTTCGAAAAAATAAGTAAGGATTTAATTAAAGAAATCATTATTAAATATTTGAACGAAAAATCAACAGAAAAAAATAATAATTTAAATTGTAAATTTTTATTTAATTATAATATTCCAGGATTCTATAATTTCTTTATATTTCTTTCTAATTATATAAATAAAAATATTGCATCTGGATATTTTATTACAGAAAAAAAGATAAGAAAATTAAGAGAAAACGATTATACAAAAATTAGTGAGCTTCATGAAAAAGAAGAGTCTTTTATAAATTTAGTTATAAAAGAAATTTCGGATAAATCGATTTCTGATGCAATAGAAAAAATAATAGAAGAAAAGCCTGAAGATGATATAATATTAAAAGATTATATCACATATTATTTATCTAAATATAGAAAAATAAGTGATAGTATTTATAAAATAGATGATATATATCATAAAATAATATATATATTATTGAAATTAAGATTTACTGACGATAATGAAATTATAAAAAGTAATGATAAGATTAAAATTCAATTATTAAAAATAATATGGATAGAATCAAATGTAAATTATATTTTAAATATATTAAAAATAATAGATGAAGCTAAAAATATTTTCGATGGTGATGAAAATAAATTATATGATACTATTGAAGATTTATATAAAACAGGAAATATTAAATATATTACTAATGAAAAAAAAAATTTAAAAGTAACTAATGAAGTAAATGGATGTTTTTATATTTTATTAGCAATTATTTGTTGTAGTATTACATCAGATAAAATAAAAAAAGAAAAGATTTCCCATTATTATTCTAAATTAGTTGAAATAAATAAAATTTTACAAAATTTAAACGATGATTTACTAATATTTCTGAATGAAATGTATATAATAGATGAATTAATAAAGTTAATTGAAATATTTAAAAAAAATAATAATATTAACAAAATAAATGAACTTAAAGAAAAATTAAGGGATAATGCAGAAATTATTCAGAGATATGCAAATACTAATGATTTAAGTGATAATCTTATCAGTAATTTCGAGAGAATGTATGATTATATTATTAAGGATAAGGATATATATAAAGAAGATTTTAATTACTATTGCGATAAACTGAGATATATATTATTCAAAGAAATTAAAAAGAATAATGATATTAATTATCGTTGCAAAATTTTAGAAAAATTATTAGAAAACGAACAAATGGTAAAAAAATCAAATGATATTTTCCAAATTATCTTGAAAAATTATTTAATTAAGGAGAATATTCCAAAAAATGTAGATAATATAAATAATAAATTTAATGATGATGATAAATTGATAAATATAATAGACAAAAAATTGAATAATAATATTATTTTAGAAGAAACTTTATTATATTTATTTGAAAAAAATTCTTTAAATTATTTTAAGAGTATATTAAATAATAATAAAGATCAATTCAATTTTGAAAATGAACCTTTAGATATATTAAAAGATTGTATTGGTTTCTTAGAACATTATATATCAAATATTAAAGATACTTCCAAAATCAAATCAAAAGCAAAAGATTTTTGTAAAATATTTTGTTTAGGTTATATTAAAACTTATTGTTATACAATGTTTAAAAATGATAAGCCTAAATGTAAAAATCCAAGCTCAATTATAAATTATATTAATAACGGCAAATCAAATATTTATAAAAATATACGATTATATATTTATAAAATATTTTATAATAATTATAAATTAGATTTTGTAAAAGACGAAAAAAATATTAATAAATATGGACTCAATAAATTGAAGAAATATAAAGATTTTATTAAAACATTTGAAATAATTAATAATTCTTTTGTAATAGAATATAAAGTTAAAACATTAAAAGAAGATGAATTCGACTATTTTAATAAAGAATTCAAATTATTGGAAAAAAATTCCTTTAATAGAACTATTATTCCAAAAAATTATAATATTATAAAAACTGGAATTGATAATTTTTATATGGCATCATATAATTCAATATTAGTAAATTTACTTTCAAAAAATACTGATTTTATAAAAAAATTTTATGAGAATATCTGTAAGCCATTATTTAATGGAAAAGGAAATATTAATAAATTAGTTGAAATAATATATAATCCAAATAAATTTAGTGATATTCGAAAAGAATATAATATCAACTTAAATAATATGAAACCTATTTTGTATGGATATCGTTATTGCTTAAATGAATTATCAATGCAAAAGGATAAAGGCATTTATTTTTCTTTATATGATACGAATAAAATTGATAATTTGGGAAAAAAATATTATCCTGGTAATGATACCAAACTTAATAAAATTTATTTTGATGTTATAGATCATTTTAAATCTAAACCTGAGGAAGGTTGCTTTGTTTGTCTATGCGATAAATTGTTTTATCATTCAGTTCCATCTGGCTTCCCAGGTGAAAACGAATTAAATATGACTTGTCCCAGATGTCAAAAAAATATAGGAGCCATTAAAAAAGATGGAAAAATAAAAACTGTTAAAAGAGATGTTAGAATAATTTTGGGTAATGATACTCATAAATATGTACGAATATTTAAAAATAAAGAAGAAATGGATAACATAAATCAAAATAAGTTGGATGAAATTGATTATATGACTTTAGATGAATTTAAAGAAAAATATATGAAAAAGTCTTTTGAAAAAGAAAAAGGTATTTTTATCTCCGATAAAAACAGTTTTAAAAATGATAAGAAAGTTGTTAGAAATTTAAGTCAAATCTCTTATAGGATATTAAATTATATTTTATATTCGCATTTATTCTTTGCCAAATTAATAACAGGTAAAAAAGAATTTGATAAATATTTGCCTAAAGGAATGAAATGGGAAGAAACATTAAAAGAATGTTGGGATATTTTAAAAAAAGAATTATTAAATATAAAAATTGATTCTATTGAAAAATTTATGAATTATATATTTATTTATCTATTTCCTATATTGAATAAAGAAGAGACAATTGATAATTATGACAAGTTAATCGAAATAGAAAAAAAATTTGAAAATAAAATTCGGAATTTGATTAAAGATTTTGAAAATAATGTTAAAGATTTAGTAGAAGATGGTGATAAAAATTCTCTAATTAATTTATTAACCGAAAAGTATGGTCCTGAGAAATATAAAGAAGAAGTAGAAAATTATCCTTTTTATGAATTTTTTTATTATACAAATTATTTAGATGATAAAAGTATAAATGAAAAGCTAAATAAGGAGGATGTGAATCAATATTCTGTATTAAAGATGTATTTAGAAAATAGACTTTCTTCTAAATCTGATAAAAATAAAGAAAAAGATTTATTTGATAATATATATAAATTCAATAATGCCTTAAATATTATAAATCAAAAATATTTCAATAATATTTCGATTGAAGAAGCTTGCAATTTGAAATTAAAAGATACAGAAATATATAGAGAAAATAAAAAATTACTTGATGAATTTATAGAATTTTATAATAATATTAATTTGGAACAAATAAAACATAAACCAAAGCTATCAATAGAAAATAAATTAAACGATTTCTTTATACATGACGAAAATGAATTTGGAAAAATTTATAAAATTATTTATAAATATATTATAAAATCACAAAATGAGAGAATAAAAAACTTATATGAAAAAAAAGGAATATATGACCTTAGTATGATTAATAAAGTAAATGTACAACAACTTGATGAAGATGGTGTTTTTAATTTAAAATTACCTCATAATATTTCTTTTCTTGATATTATATTTAATTTCTCTTATAGAAAAATATTAGATTTATATCCAACAGGCTATAATACTTATAGTGAATATGTAATATATTATGATCTTATAGAAAATACCATTACAGATTTATTATTATTTAATAAGCAATTGTTAAATGATAATATCACTGATTTTATTTATAATAATGAACTATTTAGTAATCAAATTACAAATTCGTTAACCTTATTTAAAACTAAATTCAAACCTGAAATTATAACATTAGATGATAAAGTAATTATATATAAATATTGTCAAGATAATACCACTATTCATGATTCAATAATAAAAGATTTTTTTAGTTATATTAAATATTTAAATAATTATAACAAAGAAAATAATGAAGAAAATATTATCAATGATGATACAATAATAGAAGATATAGTTGGTAAAATAGAAGGGATATCAGAATATTTTATAAATTTATTCAAAGAAAAAAGTACTCTAACAGTGAATAAAACTTTAGAAATATTTGATTATTATTTAAAAAATATTAATGAAGATGTCTTGACTGAAATAAAATCAAATCAAGAAGATTTAGATGAAGAATCACTGAAAATTATGAAAGAAAAGATTGATAAATTTTATAATAAGAGCCGTACGATAAACAAAGAAGACTTGGCTTATGCTTTAAGATTATTTATAACATTAGTATTATTTTTAGAAAATGATAAAGAAAATAAAATTAAATTAAATAAAAATAATGCTATAAAATATTTAAAATCACAAGATTTATGGAAAAAGATTATAATTAATGATGAAAAATTTTTGAAAGATTTCGATGAATTAAAATCAATGAAAATTCCAATTAATCAAATTATTTATTTTTATGAATCATTAGGAAAAGATATTCCTGAGGATTTCTTTAAAGAAGTTATAGATAAGATTGAAGAAGAAAAAGAGGAAAATAACGAAAATAACGGGGGTGGTTTGGTTGATGAGGAAAATAATAACAGTAGTGGAAGAAATAGTGTTAAAAGCGATGATGATGATAAAGATGGTTCACAAAATGGAGATGCAGGATGGGATTAATTTAACAAATTTAATAAAATTTATATTCAATTAAATAAATTAAAATTTAAAAATTTAACATTTTATTAAACATCCAATATTTTCAAAAAAAATAAAAATTAAATTAGTGTTAATAAGGCAAATAAATATAATTTAAATCTTAATTTTTTTTTCGGATTAAATGAATATCCTTCCAAACTATAAATGCAATAA
>Ga0310691_10004240_pt1 | contig 16313 bp, 9 predicted proteins | sample 176DNAGHGlowgp2_FD_203887 | JGI IMG/M metagenome (GOLD analysis project Ga0310691, IMG submission 203887) | Sheep rumen microbial communities from Palmerston North, Manawatu-Wanganui, New Zealand - 1766 DNA GHGlow gp2 (v2) (version 2) | ecosystem: Host-associated > Mammals > Digestive system >...
GCATAATAGCAAGCATAATATAACCTATTAACTGCAGTATTATAAAAACCATTGGCTCGATGAGTCTCCACCTCTGCCAATGTGTTTTCAGCACTTTCTATACGATAGCGTACAATACTTATTCTCTGCTCTTGGGTTAATGTCTTGTTCATAGAGGCACTCCTTCGTTTTCCACGTTGATATAGAAAGGACTGACATTAGCGCCCCATTGGGATTTTGGTATAATTAGCGGATTGATGATAACGCCAGACTGTAACTCCACCTGATAAAGTGGTGCAAAGATAGTATCCTCATCTTTCCCAGTCACAGTTGGCTGATCTACCAATATCAGCAAATCTATATCTGAATCAGGACGAGCATCACCTCTGGCTTCACTACCGTAAAGCCTTGCTTCCATCTTGTAAGGAACGCTTTTTAGGGCTTCCTTTATGGAATTGGTGATTTCTGTTCGTCTCATATCTGTTGCAAAGATAGTAAAAAAAATGTAAACCTCCTTCTTTTTACAGAAAAAATTAGCTTAGTAGGGAAAAATGACGAGATAAGAATGACTTTCGCATCTAAAACGAGCCGTAATCTCATAGGAAGCGAGCCGTAATCTCGCATTGGGTGAGATTACGGCTCAACAATCTTATGAGTAAGCATGAGCCATGAGGTTCTTCTTCAACACCCACCCCTGCTGAATATACAGTATTTAAAGGCTTTTCAGAGGTTTTTTATGTCTTTGGGGTGGGTGCTGCTCACAAAAATATAGTGCTTATATCACTTCGATGCCTTGCTCCTCGCAGAGCTTCAGGCTCATCTCCTTCAGCTTGAACTTCTGGATCTTGCCAGAGCCGGTGAGGGGGAACTGGTCGATGAAGAACACGTATTTAGGAATCTTATAGCGGGCAATCTTGCCGCGACAGAAGAGTTGCACGTCTTCGGCAGTCATCTTAGCGCCCTCTTCCAGGATGATGAAGGCACCTACGGCCTCACCATATTTCTTTGAAGGCACAGCAGCTACCTGTACGTCGCGGATGCCAGGCATGTGATACAGGAACTCCTCAATCTCGCGGGGGTAGATATTCTCACCACCACGGATAATCATATCCTTGATACGACCTGTAATCTTATAGAAGCCCTGCTCGTCTTTCACACCCAGGTCGCCAGAGTGGAGATAGCCGTTCTTATCGATAACCTCTGCAGTAGCGGTGGGGTTCTTATAGTAGCCCTTCATCACGTTGAAGCCCTTACAGCACATCTCGCCCTGCACGCCAACGGGACATTCCTCGCCAGTTTCGGGGTCGAGCACCTTGACATCGACGAAGGGGAAGTCGCGGCCTACGGTGGTGCAACGCTGTTCGAAGGTGTCGTTCAGACAGGTCTGCGTCATACCAGGTGATGACTCTGTGAGGCCATATACGCTGGTGATGGTCATAAACATCTTCTCGCTGACCTGCTTCATCAGTTCCACAGGACAGAGCGAGCCAGCCATGATACCAGTGCGCAGACAACTGAGGTCGAACATGGAGAACATGGGGTGATTCAGCTCGGCAATGAACATCGTGGGCACACCATAAACAGCCGTACAACGTTCCTTATGGATAGAGGCCAGCACCACGAGGGGATCGAACTTCTCGACCATCACCTCGGTACAGCCGTGGGTCAGACAGTTCATCGTAGCGAGCACCACGCCGAAGCAATGGAACAGGGGCACGCAGACGCAGAGCTTGTCATCCTGGGTGAAGCCCATGTTTTCACCTGTGAAGTAACCATCGTTGGAGATACCATAGTGGGTCAGCATGACGCCCTTGGGGAAGCCCGTGGTACCAGAGGTGTACTGCATGTTGCAGACGTCGTGGCAGTCCACATTCTTCTTCATCTCGTTGAGCGTCTCATCCTCGATGTTCTGACCAAGGAGCAGCAGTTCGGCGGTGTTGTACATACCGCGATATTTCTCCATACCGATGTAAACCACATTCTTCAGGTAGGGGAATTTCTCGCTGTTCAGATGGCCGCGCTCGCAGGTCTTCAGCTCAGGCAGCATGGTGTAGGTCATATCGACGTAGTTACAATCCCATGTACCATCGGTGATGCAGAGCACCTCCATGTCGGAGTCCTTACAGAGATACTCCAGCTCGTTTTGCTTATAGTTGGTGTTTACCGTTACGAGCACAGCACCAATCTTGGCTGTGGCATAGAGGAAGGTGAGCCAGTCGGGCACGTTGGTAGCCCAGATACCCACGTTGGAACCTTTTTTCACGCCGATGGATATCAAGCCCTTAGCCAGATTATCCACACGCTCGTTGAACTGCGACCAGGTGAAACGCAGGTCACGGTCTGAGTAAACGATATATTCTTTGTCAGGGGTCGTCTCTGCCCAGTATTCCAGCCACTGGCCCAGCGTGCGTTCCCACAACTGGTAGCCTTCGCTTCCCGTCTCAGCAGGGTAGGTTCTATCAGGCAACGGGCGGCCTGCCATATCAAGTTTTGCCATTTTTCTTTCTTTTTTTTTCGTTATGACGTTATCACGTTATAACGACTGTTTAGAACGGAATATAAACCACAGCCAGGATCTTGGCGCTCTTACCAGGGGCACCATGCACGTGGTGGTTCACGATGCTGTCATAGAAGATAGAGTCGCCCTCTTTCAGGTTGTAGGTCTCCTTGCCATAGACAATCTCTACCTCGCCCTGCATCACGTAGATGAACTCCTCGCCTTCGTGGGCTGAGAGCTGGAACTCAGGAGTATCCTCAGGGTTGATGTCAATCACGAATGGCTCCATGTTGCGACCAGCTTTCTGCTGAGCCAGGGGGTGATACTCCATGTGCTTGCGCGCATCGGTAGCACCATTAGAGAAGCTGATGCTCTTGTTGGCTTCGCGGTCAGCAGCACGACATACCACAGGTCCTAGTGCATCATTGTCGTCCATAAAGGTACCCAGACGTACGCCTAGGGCACGGGCAATCTTGATTAGCGGACCTAGTGAGGGTAGGTTCTGATCATTTTCTATAGACGTGATCTGCTCAACGGTAAGGCCGCTACGCTCTGCAATCTCTTCAAGAGAGAGATTCTTGGTCTCTCTGAGTCCCTTGATTTTGGAACCGACAAATGTGTTACAATTGGACATAAACTTACACTTATTTAGTTTTTGAAGCGCAAAGATAGTAAAATTGTTGGAAAGACAATCAATTTTTTCGAAGATTAACATAAAAGAGCGCGAATTTTTGATTCGCGCCCCTTGGATTGTAGGAGTTCTTTCAGTCACTTCGCTTGGTGAAAGCGTCGCAAGCGCCGAGCGAAGACGATAGATTAGAGATTGACTATCATCTGCTGTCCGCTGTAGTCAACCACCTTCTGCTGTCCGTTGGGCAGGACGATAGTGAAATGACGCTTCTGCAGCATGCCAGGATACTGGCCCTTACGCTCGCCGATGGTCAGCTGCTTCTTGCTGTCGTTCCACTGGAAAGTGATGGTGGTGTAGGCACCCTTCTCGTAGTTGTAGTTGTCGCCTTCGTCCTCATAGAGCGTGAAGCTGCCATTGGCACCAGGATAGACGCGCATCTCGAGGTTATCCCAAGCCTTCTCGCCAACATACTGCATCTCAGGACCGAGGGGCAGGATGCTGCCTGCACGTACGAACATAGGCACGCGGTCGAGTGTGGTCTCGAGGGTCACGTCCTGTCCACCCTTATACTGCTGGTTGGTCCAGAAGTCATACCAGGTAGCACCCTTTGGCAGGTACTTTGTGGCGGACTTCGTGGCGGTGAAGTCTATGCCTCCGACGGCGGAACCATCAGACACGTTCTGGCGATCCCAGCCTGTCATAGCATCCGTGCGGATAATCTTTTCCTCTGTATATTGTGCCTTCACGATGGGGGCAGCTAGGATGCTACGACCAAAAAGGAACTCGTCGTTGATGTTCCATACCTTTTTATCAGCAGCAAAATCGCTGAACAAGGGACGCATGTAACTGTCGTTATTGCTGGTTACCTGCCAAGCGGTGCTATATAAATAAGGTATCAGGCGATAGCGCAGGCGGATCTGCTTCTCGATGGCATCATAGACGGGTTCGCCCTTCTTGCCGAACTGCCAGATCTCTCGAGGTGCATCGGCACCATGACTGCGGAACACTGGGCAGAACAGACCATATTGCATCCAGCGCACGTAGAGCTCCTGGAACTGGGGATTACGTGGGGCAGAACCGCTGCCCTTGGTGTTGTAAGAACCACAGAAGAAACCACCAATGTCGGTATTGAAGTTGGGGTTACCCGTCAGAGAATAGCTCAGGCCTGCAGGTACCTGCTTGCGCAGCATATCCCATGATGAGTTGACATCGCCGCTCCACATATTCGAGCCGTAGTGCTGCTGTCCGGCATAGCTTGAACGGGTCATGATGAAGACGCGCTTCTGACCATAATCCTTACGCTGTGACTGATAAATGCCGCGAACGGTCTCCAAGGGGAAGGCGTTGCGCTGTGAGCGCCAGGTGCCGCCATAGACCTTGTGTGCATAGTCGCTCTCTTTAGGGTTGAAGAAGTCGGGGTCGGTAGAGTCCATCCACCAGGCATCGGTGCCGTAGTCGTAGAGCGTCTTCAGGTATTTCCAGTAGATAGCGCGAGCCTCTGGATGGAAAGCGTCATAGACCTTCACACCTGAGGGATACTTCATGATAGGAGGCCATACGTGAGAGATACCACTCTGAGGCCAGGTCTCGAAAGGCATGAGCAGGCCCTTCTCGTTGAGCTCGCGGAACTGCTGGGTCATAGGACCGAAGCTGGCCCAGATAGAGATCATAAAGTGGGCATTCTTCTTATGCACGTTCTGAATCATCTGCTTGCCATTGGCGAAGTCCTCGGCGAGGAAGTCCATGGCATTCCACAGATAGTTAGAGCCCCAGTACTGCCAGTCCTGAATGATACCATCGAGGGGCACGTTGAGCGCACGATACTGGTCAACGATGCCCTCAGTCTCGGCTGCACTCTTATAGCGCTCCTTTGACTGCCAGAAACCATAGGTCCACATGGGGAACATGGGTACATCGCCACTGAGATAGCGCATCTGGGCAATAACGCCATCGGCACTCTTGCCATACATGAAATAGTAGTCTACACCATCGCCTACCTCAGCGTCGAAGGTCATACCGTTAGCATTATCCTCGAACAGGGTAGGAGAGTAGTTCTCCCAGTAGATACCATAGCCCTTGATGCTCTGGAGCACGTTCTGGAAGTCCTCAAGGTTCGACTGTTCCATGCGTTTTTTCTCGCCGCGACGATTCATCTTGCCGTTCTGGATAGTGCCCAGTCCGTAGATGGCTTCGTCCTTGTCGAGGGTGAAGGTCTGACGAGCTTCCTTGACGTCACACTCTTTCTCCTTGAGCAGCACCTTTCCCTTGGCTGTGAGGAAGGTGAGGTTGCCCTTGGCATCCTGCTTCACGGTGAGTTCGCTGCTCTTCCATTGTGACTTGCTAATTGTCAATTGTAAATTGTCCTGAGGTTTTGCCGTCACCACCAGTGTCTTGGTGGGCTGACCTTTTACAACGTGTACGATACTGGGCGTGATGAACTCAATCTTCACGTCCTGCGCTTGTGCTTCTGCCAAGCCGATAGCCATGAGGGCTAAGGATAATAGTCTTTTCATTTTTTGTGTAGTTGTTAGTTATGAGAGTTATTTAACAAGAAATTTCTTGTTGTTCTTGATATAGATATTTCCAGGCTGGAGATCACCTGTGACCTTTGTGCCTGAGAGGGCATAGACGGTATCGCCTGCATATCTAGAGACGGCAGGTGCTTGAATGGCAGACAACTCTTCTTCGCTGGCTGTGTAGATGCTCAGGTCTGAAATGGTGACATTAACGGTAGCATCCTTGCGGGTGATAGTCAGACGGTATTCGCCCCAGCCGTCTTCTACCTTAAAGAAGAGGTTGATATTGCCATTGATAGCAACGGTATCGTCGATAACATAGTTCTTGGCGCCTGACAATTTCTGCAGTTTCACGGCGATGGTCTTGTCGGAATCACCCTCAGCCTTGAAATGCAGTTTGTAGTTGCCGTTATTAAACTGAAGGGAGCGATACACATTCTGCTTGGTGCTGGTATCGGGTGTCTGGCCGAAGTACAGCACGTAGGTACTGTTGTAGAGTGATATGCCATGTTTCTTGGGCTCGAATCCTTCGGCCTCGATACGCGGACGCCATTTCAGAGTGGTGTCGCAAGGCGTGTCGAGGGTGTACTGCTTGAAGAAGTTCCACATGGTCAATGCTGAATTGCCGTCTTCCGTCTTATTGGTTCCGGCTTCATGTCCCATGCCGTCGATTTCGTAGTAGACATAAGGGAAGCTGCCTTCGCCAGCCTCATAGACACTCTTAGTGTATTTGCCAGAAACGGTGGTCTTTTGAGGTACGGGATTGGCACCAAGGCGAGCCACCATCTCGTCGACGATAGTAGGCATGAGCGAGTATTTTACGAAGTCATCGTTCTTACCATGGATATGCAGGAAAGGCACGGGGCGCCAACCTGTGTGACGGAAGTGGAACTCGTTGAGCTGGAATCCGCTGATAGAGGCAAAGGCTGCAAAGACATCGCTGCAGGCATTGCTCATGGCGTAGGTCATCATACCACCATTAGAGAAACCACAGCAGTAGATACGCTTACGATCAATATTATAGGTCTTGGCCACATCCTCGATGACTGCCATGAGGAACTTAGCATCCTCATTGAATTCGCCAGTAGCATTCCATCCAGGAACTGTTCCACCAAAGACGGGGAAGTAGATATCTTTACCTTGAGGATACACCACGATGCAGCCTGCCTGATCGGCTACGCTGGTGCTAAACGGACTCCTGTCAGTGCTATGGCCTGAGGCACCGTGCATCGACACCACCAGCGGACAGTTGTCTGTTGCGTTACTGGGAACGTAGAGCTGATACTTACGTGTCTCACCATTGACGGTGATGTTGACGTTTTTGTCAACCTTAGCAGCTTGCGCCATCACGGTGTAGCATACTGTTGCGAAAATGATAAATAATTTCTTCATAGTGTAATATTAGTGTTTGATGATTTTTTTTCCATTGATGATATTGAGGCCCTTCTGAGGAGCAGAAAGTTGCTGGCCGTGGAGATTGTGGGGTTTATGGGTCTGATGGGCATTATGGGCTTTATGGGCGTTTTGGATGTCTGTTGACATATACCCTTTCTCGTAGATATGATACTTGCCACCTGCGACGGTCTGAAGGTCGTATTCGTAAACCTTTTTGACTGTCAGCGAGGGTTTGGCGGAAAGTGATTTGGCCAGCAGGGGTTCCTTGATGTCAGCAGGTGCATAGAGCGCATTGGGACAGTTGCCCTCAGCAGGTGTCAGTCCTTCGCCCTCTAATTCTACGTATGAGCGCAGACGGGCTGTGCCACCAATGGCAGAACGCAATACGGCAGAGGTAAGCTTGCCTTCTTTCCATTCCATGTCCACCTCGAAGGCTCCTCTGGCTTTTAGGCCGCTGATGCTGCCTTCTTTCCATACGCTTGGCAGGGCCGGCAATAGATGGATGGCACCATCGTGACTCTGCAGCAGCATCTCGGCGATACCTGCTGTGGCACCGAAGTTGCCGTCAATCTGGAAGGGTGGGTGCGCATCGAAGAGGTTGGGGTAAGTACGACCATTGGGATACTGACTGGTGACATCGTCGGATGGTAACAGACGGAGCATATTCTTTAGGATGGTGAGGGCATGGGTGCCATCGAGCATACGTGCCCAGAAGCATATCTTCCATCCAAGGCTCCAACCCGTAGCAGCATCGCCGCGGTCGGTCAGGGTCTGCTTGGCAGCAGCATAGAGCTCGTTATGACTGAATGGTGATATCTGATTGGATGGGAACAGACCATAGAGGTGAGAGATATGACGATGCTGCATCTCACTGCCATCTGCATCAATGAGCCACTCCTGCAACTGCTTTCTACTGCCAATCTGCATAGGAGGAATCTGTTCGAGGGTTGATTTTAGACGATTGATATACGTAGGATCTTCGTCTAGTATCTCAGCAGCTTTCAGCGTGTTCGACAGCGCATCAAACACAATCTGGTTGTCCATCGTACAACCTGCGGTGACGGGTGTCGACTTGCCGGAAGGTCCCTGTTCAGGACTTACTGATGGCACCACAACGAGCCAGTTGTATTTATCTTCTGCTGTGATATTTTTCGCAAAGGCACACCCTTCAGGAATGGGTTGCATATAGTCTAAATAGAAGTCGGCTGTTCCCTTGATGACAGGATACCACTCACGCAGGAACTCAACATCACCTGTGTAGAGGTAATGTTGCCAGAGATGGGTGGCCAACCAAGCACCACCATTAGGATACATACCCCAGAAAGCTCCATCGACCGGGCCGGCAATACGCCAGATGTCCGTATTGTGGTGAGCCATCCATCCACCACACTTATACATATTCTTGGCGGTGGTGGCACCAGTGACGCTGAGGTCGCGTATCATGGAGAAGAAGGGCACGTTGGTTTCTGTGAGGTTGCAGACCTCCGAAGGCCAGTAGTTCATCTCGGCATTGATATTGATGGTGTACTTGGAGTCCCAAGGCGCATCCTTCAGATTGTTCCACAAACCTTGCAGATTGGCAGGCTGACTGCCTGGCTGACTGGACGAGATGAGCAGATAGCGACCATAGTTGAAGAGCAGGGCCACCATACCCCAGTCGCTACTTCCATAAAACTTATCCAGACGTTTCTCGGTGGTGAGTTGACTATTGGTTTTTGATGATGGTAACCACAGACGTACGCGGTTGTATTGCTTCTGGTAGGCTTCCACGTGACGACTCAGCAACTCGTCGTAGTTGTGCTTTAGGGCTGAGTTCAGATACGACAGTGCCTTGGCAGACCCCTTGCCAGATGTATTGTTATACTTGAGATAATTGGTGGCAGCCGATATGTAGATGGTTGCCCATGTATAGTCCTTCACCGTGACGGCGGTTGATAAACCATAGGTCACCTCACCATCGCTCTCAACACGATAGCGCAGGTAGCCCTTGAGTTTGCTGGCAATACCCTCGTGGTCTACGCCAGTGATGGTAGCAAGCCATCCGTCGTCGCTCTTTGATGCACTTCTGGTGAAGTCGGAGATGTAATGGCGCAGGGTGAAACTGGAAAGGGTGTCGGCCTCCAGGCGGATGACGATGATGCTGTCGGGCATCGTGGCAAAGGCGGTGCGACGGTAGTGGTGGCCGTTGTGCTCGAAAGAGACGGTAGAGAGTGCCTTCTGCAGGTCGAGCTCACGACGGTAGTTGGTCACCTCTGCGTCCGTGATGCTTGCATGGGTTATCTTCAGACTACCAAGATGTAGGTATTTCTGGCCATGAGGACCTTTGATGAAAGTTTGGTTAATCAGGTCCTCGGCCTTTTTCTCCTGTCCGTTGAAGATATAGTTGCGCACTGTTTTCAGGTTGGATGCTGCTGTACTACTGTTATTATTGTGCGGACCTCCACTCCAGAAAGAGTCTTCGTTGAGTTGAATCTCATCGACGCGTGGTCCTCCGTATATCATACCGCCTACACGACCATTACCAATAGGTAAGGCCTCGAGCCATATCTTTGCAGGCTTGTTGTCCCATAGGCGGTTGGTGTTGTCGCTGTCTTGTGCTGTTATCTGACAGCAGAAGCCCAGAAGCGTAAAAAGGGTGAGGGAAATTCTTTTCATTGTTGTGATAGGTTATTTAATGATTTTCTTACCATCAATAATCTTGATGGAGTGGTTGGTGTTTTTGTTTATCTTGTGTCCTTGCAGGTCGTAAGCGGTTTGAGATTTTGATTTCGAGGTCCGAGGTTTGATGTTGGTTGGTTGCTCAAAGAACTGCCATTTGTCGAAGTCAAAACTAGTTGCGGTAGTGCCTGTGAAGGTGAAAAACAGATCCTGCACGCCTGTGATGGTGGAGGTGAGGTCGACTGTCACTTCCTGCCATTCGCCATTGGTTGATTCAATGTCGACTCTGCCTTTCACGGCACTACCTGCAGTCTTTATCAGGATAACAGCATCGCCTGTGGTACGTACCACGGCTTTGAATGATTTGGCACCAGCCTCACCAAAGTCTACGTTACGCACTTTGATATAGCTGCTTTTGGTGATGTTGGAAGCATAGCAACCATTATAATCGCCCTCGCATAGCACACCAGAACATTTGTTGATGGTCTCGGCCTCCTGCAGTTCAAAGGGGTTCAACGTCTGAATAGGTTTGACGCCAGTGGTAGTAAACTTGATGCTAGGAATGGTGCCGTCCTCGTTTGGGGTAAATTCCTCAACGCAGGTAGAACGCTTATAACCACCGCCACCATTCAGTTTGCCATTATGATAGAACATGTAGTGATGACCTTTGAACTCCACGCTTCCACCATGAATGGTAAAGCTATTGTCGGCCTGTCCCAGTATTTTGCCTTGATAGGTCCATGGACCTGTTACATTGTCGGAAGTAGAGTAGGCCCAGTGTTCAGGAACACCACCTGCAGCATACTCCAGATAATATTTTCCGTTACGTTTGTATATCCATGAAGCCTCTTCAAAGTTGGTCTTGGGCGTACCGTCATCATTGTAACCTTTATAAGGCCCAAATGCCGTCTCATCTTTAGTCTTGACCTCTATCTCGCCACCTGTAATGGCTGTCATGGATTTTGTTAGCTTCGTATACCACAGCATGTTATTGCCATAATACAGGTAAGCCTGTCCGTTGTCGTCGATGATGACTGTGGGGTCTATCTTAAACCACCCCTTTACCAAAGGCTTCTTGATAGGGTCTTTATAAGGACCGGCAGGATTATCGGCAACAGCTACTCCGATGCCTGGGTAGGCTTGTCCCTTGATGGTGGCCGTGCAGTACCAATACCACTTACCGTTACGCTCTATGCACTGGCTAGCCCAGCAGTCGTTGTCCTGCTTGGCCCATGAAGAAAAGGTTTTCGAGGTGATGGGCGTGCCGCGATAGGTCCAGTTGACCATATCCACGGTACTGTAGAGCAGCCAGTCTTTCATTGTGAAATAGTTGTTTTCCGTCACTTTCTCGTCATGATCCACGAAAAGATAGAGGGTGTCACCATGCACGTAGGGCGCTGGGTCGGGGGTGTAACGGTCGTGGATAATGGGATTTTGAGCCCATATGGACAGGGATGCAAGGGTGGTGATGCCTGTGAGTAGCAACCCTTTCATGTTGATGAATTTGGTCATGTTGTTTACGCTTTTAGTTATTTTGGTGGCAAAATTACAATAAAAATCTCAATGTTGTCTTTTTTTTTGTTTCAAATCCTTTTCAAATAAACGAAATATGGCACGTAATCACTACGTGCCACACTTTCAAACCATAAATTACTATTATACTAACTTACCAACTAAAAAAATAACGGTATATGTTGATAGAAAGATAGGATAACGCTATAATGATGAGGCTATCCTCATCGTTTATTTCGATTTGATGGTCAGGCTTGCAGTAGGCAGACTGCTCTTGATGCTGACCTGGGCGTTACCTTTCTTATGTGTGCTGCGAACTACAAGAAGGGCGCGTCCTTTCCATGTCTTTACACGAGGTGAGGTGTAGGGCTCGGTGTCCTTGAGGTCGGCAGAGGCAAACGACAATAAAGTACCTTGTCCCTTGACAAATGCCTCGCAGGGAATGGCTGCGTCAGGACATACGCGCCCGTCCTTATCGACTACCTCGACAATGATAAAGGTAAGCGATTGTCCATCAGCAGACATGATGGTGCGGTCTGGGGTCAATCTTAGTTTTGCAGGTTCTTTTGCCGTACTCAGCATAATGCTCTTGCCGCCAGCTTCTGCACGCAGCATGCCTGGTTGATAGTTTACGGTAAAGACAGCCTTGAATTCAGTTTCGCGGCTCACCTTCTTAGTGCCGATAAGTTGGTCGTTCAGATAGAGTTTTACCTCTGGCTCCTTAGTGTAGATCTCTACGTCGACGGGTTTGCCTTCCCAACCGGTCCAGTTCCAACTCTCCCATGTGGGCCAGACACTCCACATCGTCGTCTTGATTTCTCCGTTGTATCCATTGGGCTCCTTGACAGCCATGTAGAGTGGTGTGTCTTTGTGCCACAGCATATCGCGATAATGGCTAATAGGCTTGCGCCAACCGGTGATATCAACATCGCCACAAGGAGCACCATGCCATTCGGGCTGTCCACCCTCAATCCACGACTCGCCCTCGCGCTCACCTTTATAATAGTTGCGACCGATGCCGCTCTCGCCCAGATAGTCGAGACCTGTCCATACAATATCGCCTACAACATAGGGGAAATCATTTGCTATTTCCCAGTTTCTAAAGGCGTCACGTGGATAACTCTCAGTCTGCCAGATAACGCGCTTGGGGTCGCGCTTGTGATCGCTGGCATGCTTGAAAATCATGTAGTTATAGCCAACCACATCGAGCACTTCGGCATGCGGGTCGTAAATCTCCCAGTCGCGGTCCCAGGCACAGAGAGCCTCGGTAACTGGACGTGTGTTGTCTATTTCCTGTATGGCTTTCTTCATCTGTCGGGCGGTATAGATCACGCGGATGTCCTTACGTTCTATTACTTCGTTGCCAATACTCCATGAGATAACGCTGGGGTGGTTTATGTCGCGCTTCACCATCGAATGGATATCCTCACGATAGCAAGAGTCGATAAGTGTAGAGTAGTCGTAGGGATTCTTCTGTGTGCGCCAGCCATCGAAGGCCTCGTCGATTACCAGCATGCCGATGGAGTCGCAGGCATCAAGAAACGCACGTGTGGTGGGATTATGCGAGGTACGGATGAGGTTGAAGCCAGCCTCTTTCATCTGCTTCACCTTGCGAATCTCTGCATCATCGAACGCCATAGCACCAAGCACACCGTCATCATGGTGTACGCAGGCACCGTTGATAAGCACCTTCTTGCCATTGAGCACGAAACCTTTCTCTGCATCGAAGGAGAAGGAGCGGATGCCGAACTTCACATGCTGCTCGCCAATGATACGTCCCTCAGACTTTAATTTGACGATGGCTTCATATAAATGAGGATCTTCGGGCGACCAAAGATGAGGATTGGCAATCGTAAAGTGAAAATCTACGGTGAGGCTTGATGCCTTATGCATCGTGTATCCATGTTCGAAATACTGTTTCAGAATGTGGCTCGTTTGTGGGGCCATTTTGAAGCTTCCTTCGTTGAAAGTTACCTCAATAGCGTCAAGTTGACGGTCTGCCTGGGATGCATTGTTCACATTGACGGGAATTGAAACCTCTGCTTCTTTCTCGCTTACCACGGGTGTCTTGACAACAACGCCATTCTCAGCAATATGCAATGCTGGCATCGTCTCCAGCCACACGTGGCGATAGATGCCAGAGCCTGAGTACCAGCGACAGTTGGGCTGCTCGCTGTTGTTGACCTTGACGACGAGTTCGTTAGATAGTTTCTTATCCTTATTGAGATAATTCGTTACATCAATGGTGAACGGCGTGTAGCCATAGCCGTGCTGTCCTGCTTTCTTTCCGTTGACGAAGACTTCGGCTTTCTGATAGACACCTTCGAAATGGAGCTTGGTAATATCGGCATTGGGTGTCTTGAATGTCTTGCGGTACTCTCCTTTACCGCCTTCGAACCAACCACCCCCAGTGCCGGTGGCACCTTTGCCGGAATTAGGACCTTCGTAGATGTCCCAGTCGTGTGGCAGGTTTACATTGGTGGTCTTGCCGTTACGAGTGAACTGCCAGTTGTCATCAAACAACTGTCTGTTTTGTGCTGTGGCGCTTGCGATGGTCCACAACATCATTGAAAAAAGTAGAATTCGCTTCATTTGGTTGCAAGGTTGTAATAATGGTTGCAAAATTACAAAGAAAATATGATATAACAACAGATTTAGTGTAGGATTTAATAATTTAATAATAGGACAAAATAAAAATCCGGGTCTTGCGATTGCAGACCCGGACTCTTTTGTTACCTTTTTATAATCTTTTTACCGTTACTAATATATATGCCTGATTTTTGTGGGTTATTTACTTGGCGACCTTGGAGGTCGTAGAAGCAATTTTGATTATTAAATTTTGAATTATCAATTGTTTCAACGCCTGTAGCTACATAGCTATTAGCTGTCAGACTGAGTTGACCAAGGATGCAGTCACTCCATTCCGATGCGGCACTATAAAGCGCGATGACATAGTCGCCCTGTTCGGTGATATCAAACTCGAAAGTCTGTTGGGTAGGATTACTGAAACTGTTAGAAGCTACGTTGCCGATATTGATATTGGGTGTGTAGGTCTGACTTGCAATGCTCTTGCCTGCACGTGTTTCAATGTCCAGTTCAACCTCTCCGAAGTTAGACATGTTCCAGTTACAAATCTTATATTTCAGCGTGTAATGGCCTGGAGCCAGACTAAGTGTCGTACCTGCTCCACTGAGTCCGAATTTGGCATAGCCCTGATGGGCGTTTCCATTGATATTGCGGAAATAGAGACCGTAGTTGAAACCTTTCGTAGAACCTGTGAACTGCAATACACGGCATCCTGATGAATAACCACTGCTGTAGCCTGTACGCTTCTCGCTACTGTCGTAGGTTGTCCAGCCTGCAGGAATGGTGTTTCCTTCGTTAAAGCTTGATGAAAGGGTTAATATTGAAGTAGGAGCCTGTAGCGTCACTTCTACGGATGCAGTACTTGTCTCTCCGTCATTATCTGTGGCTACAGCTTTCAGGGTGTGCTTTGTTGCTTTAGCACCTGTCAAGGTTGCCTTGTAGGGTTTTGCCGTACAAGTGGCGAGGAGGGTGGTACCATCGTAGAACTCTACTTTTTCTATGGTGCCGTTGGGATCGTCGGCTGTGGCTGTGATGGTGATATCGGGGAATGTTACTTCGCCTTTGGGACCGTAGCTGATGTATTTTCCACCAGTAGTAGGTGCTGTGATCTTAACGTTTGGTGTGGTCTTGTTCAGCGAGAAACGCTTACAGAAGTTCCATATTTCCTTACCAGTATATACCTGCTTCTCTTTGCAGATCCAGTGACCTTTATTGGGTAATTCCAGCAGACGGACCTCGGAACCGTCATTACCAGGCCCCCATACGTGCATCTTGCAACCGCTGAAGCCATTATAATTGTTGGTGACCTTTGCTGTGGTAGGACAACCGTTATGGTTGATCCATACGTTGAGTGCAGGTCGTGCACCACTAAATGCGCAAGTCTCATCGCTGGTGCCGTGGATATGCAGGATGGGGATGGCTCGTACATTGGCATTGGCCGTAGCACCACCCATAGGATAACCACTACAGGGAGCGAAGGCTGCGATGAGGTCGGGAATCTTGTTCATGGCGTGATAGGTCAGCATGCCGCCCATCGAGAATCCACCCAGATAAACGCGGTTACGGTCTATCTTATGTTGTGTAACCATCTTGTCGATAATAGCCTTGATGAAGTTGATGTCACGGTTGCCGCTGGTATCCCATGACTTATTGATACCATTGGGGAATACGCAGACGAACTTAGCCGTGTCGCATACAGCCTCCATACTTACTTGGTCATTTTTGAACTCACTGTTCTGCATCCATCCGGCATCCTGATTGTAGCCATGACAGAAGATAAGTAGTGGGCGCCCTTCGCCCAGATTATTAGGTACAATGACATTGTACGAACGACTGGTGCCGTCAACGGTGATGTTGTCGGCCTTGACAGGTGTTAGACCTATAATAAATAGGAATAGCAATAAAATGGTTTGTTTCATAACGGTTATTTAGTCATTTTAATTAGGTGTTATTGTCTTTTGGGTGCTCCGAAGTAGCTGTAACGGTTGTTGTCGGGGTTTACCACGATGGACTCGACAACGATTTCGGGGTCTATCATGATGAGCTTCAGCTTATGCTTGCCTGGAGTGGTGTTGGCGAAATTCACCTCCAACCAGCGGATATTATCAAACACTTCGTCGCGGCGCAGCATTTTCCTGCCGTCCTTCCAACCACTAAGCAACAGGTTGTTGTGGGGTGGGAGGGGCTTCAGGTTCTTTGACTGGGCGAGATTCTTTGTCGTGTATTCCTGGAATTCGTCGTGCAGTCCCTGACGGGCATCGATGACCTGCATAGGCTCCTCGTCAATCTGCACACCAAGACGCAAACCACGAGCGGGCATGATGTCTTGTGTCGGCAATATTCCTATAGCAATCTTTCCCTCTTCGGTTAAATCTATGTCGTAGTCTAGTTTGGGACCGCTGCCGTCTGCAGGCCATTCCTTCATCACATCAGCGGCTCCCATGCAGGCTTCGCCGCGACCAAGTCCCCAAAGTATTTCCCATCCGTTAAAGCAAGGATGTACCTCTCTTTTTGTGTTGACAAAGTCGATGACGGGGAT
>Ga0310691_10004242_pt1 | contig 16309 bp, 24 predicted proteins | sample 176DNAGHGlowgp2_FD_203887 | JGI IMG/M metagenome (GOLD analysis project Ga0310691, IMG submission 203887) | Sheep rumen microbial communities from Palmerston North, Manawatu-Wanganui, New Zealand - 1766 DNA GHGlow gp2 (v2) (version 2) | ecosystem: Host-associated > Mammals > Digestive system >...
AAAGAGAATTGTGCAGAGCCTTTTTTCTTTTCAATAAAATCATTATTCTTATCAAGAATTTGATTTTGCATTGCATACTGTTCATAAGGAGTTCCTTTGGCCAATTTACCAATAAGAGTTTCAGCTCTTTCTTTTCTGAATTCTGAATCAGTTGCATATTGTAATAGAATAGTATTCTCTTTAAATAGTTTTATATCCTTTTTTCCATAAGGGAGTTTCAAATCAAAGAACATAAAAAGAGGAGAATATTCTAATCCTTCAACAGCATTTCCTAAAATAAATATTTTAACTTCTGAAGCTGTTTTATTTCTGATAATAGAATCAAACATTCCTAAAAGAATCATTCCTTCATTAGGTAGATAATATCTTTTACCTTTTTCAATTGGATATTCATCAATAATAATTGTAGTAATATTTTTATATGAAGAAGATTTTAAATCTTGAGCTTCAGTCATTCTTTTAGCATATCCAAAGACTGTTCCATCAATATAGAATTTTCTGTTTTTAGTTTCCAGATTATGATCAGGAAATTTATCTTTCAGATCATCAAAGAAATCTTTTGGATTATCTGGAGAGCCATGCTCAAATACAGATTTAATTTCATTCTCATATCTTCTTATATACATGAAGGATTCTTTTTTCTTCAAGAATTTATTAATAACATATTCTTTAACAGAAAAAGATTTTCCATATCCTCTTTCAGTGATAATTATATTTACTGGAATATTATATGAAATTACTTTATCAAGTGAATAAAAGTGCATAAATAACTCCTATAAAAAGTAAGAAGCAAAGTACAAATGTTATAAAGTCAGCCACCACGCCAAATGGAAACCTTCTTCAGGCTGGATTATTCCATTAAATACTTTATATTAACAAATTACTTCGCTTCTATTGGACAAGTAACTTATATGAAACAATATACAATATAAGTTCATAGATATTATATCATTAATGTAAAATAAAAGTCAATAAAAATAATTGAAAAAATTTTTTAAAAATTTTTCAAAAAATTATTGACAAAATTTTTATTTATTTATATAATCTAATTAATCTAAAGAGAGGAGATAAAAAATTATGATTAAATTTTTATTTGTAGGAAAAGTAAAAGATTTGAAGGAAGCTTTGGAAAAAGCTATTCAAGAAAATAAGTAGAAAAGGAGATTAAACAAATGAGAAAGATTGGAGAAATTTTATTTATAATATTTTTATTAGGATTATTAACTGGAATTATTCCAGCAATATTTGTTGGATTAATGGAAAGATTTCCAATATTATTGATTATTACATTAATATTTGATATATGTTGGATCATGTATGAATTATGTTATGAAGGAGAGTAAGAAAATGGATTTAAAAGATATAATTGAAGCAGAAGATAAAGAAGATAAAGAAAAAGTTCATAAATTAGCTGAAACTTTCAGAGAGATAGCTGATTTATTTGATGAATGTATTGAAGATGGAAAAACAGAAGAAGAAATTGAAACTATTTTAGCTAAAGTTGTTATTAAATATACAAAATTAAAAGGAGAATTGTAATAATGGAAAATAAAATGATATTTATTAATGGAGAAATTATTTCACTTAATAACATCTGGAATATTTCAAAAATTGAAAATAAAGATGAAAGAATAATTTTAATTAATTATGTTGTAGATGGAAAAATAATAAGATATGATTTAGATTATTCAGATGTAAAAGATGATGTAAATGAAGAAAAAACTATTTTAGAAAAAGATTTTGAAATGCTTGAAAAAGCATTACTTGAAATTGATGATCCAGAAAAGAAAAAACTGGAAGCAAGAATAAAAGATTTAGAATTTGCTAATTCAATTTCAAGAGATCTAAAAGATAGATACAGAAGAAAAATTGAAGCAATATATAAAATAATTAATTCAGGAAAACTAAAGAAAAATAAATTAATAAGGGAGATAATTGAAAATGAGAAATTTTAATGATAGAGAATTAAAAATAATAAAAGAATTTAAAAATTATATTGAGAATTTTTATATGGATTTTATAAATATGGAAGTTATTGAAGTTTATTCATTACAAAAAGGACTTTCTCCAGAAGAAACTGAGATACTTGAAAGGAGATTCTTATAATGTTTTTATTAGGATTTTTAATTGGTGGCCTTGCTGGAATATTTACAATTTGTTTAGTAATAATGGGAGATGATAAAGATGATCTATGATTGGAATATAAGTTTATTATCTAAAAAATCTCTATGTGAACAGATAGAAGAACTATCTGAAGGAAGATTATATTTAAAGAATAAAGATAAATGGGAGAATCAGAGAAAAATTTTACAAGAAAATTATTATTCTGGAAAAATATCAGGAAAACAATATTCAGAAAAAGCAAGAATATTAATTCAGAATGTTTTAAGTAATATTGATAAAGTATTTATATCAGAGAATCTTCCATTTTAGAAAGGAGAATAATATGTTACTTTTTTCAGAAAGGAAAACATTAGAAAAATTTTATAATGAATGGATAACAGAAAATAATATTGCAAATACTCCATTCAATGTAATTACTTTTTTAGTAATAAAAGATTTAATCAAAATAGAAGAAGCAGAAGATTATATAAATGAGAATGAAAATGAAATATGTATAGGAAGAAGAAGTGGAAAAACATATAACAAGATACAAGAAATGGCAAAAGAAATAGTTAAATTACAAAGAGAAGTTGAATTTCAAAAAGGTCAAAGGAAATTCTGGAGAGATGAGTATTATCAAAAAATGGAACGAATACAAGAAATTGTAGAAAAATCATATAATGATATTGATTATTTTAATAGAGACATTAGAAAAGATTTAGAAAATTTATTGAAGGAGTAAAAGATGAATGAAGAATTATTAAAATTAGAAAAATGGATTAGACACATGGGGTTATTAAAAGAAGCAAATTTAATAGATAAACTTCAAAAAGAAAATGAAGAACTAAAAGAAAAGATTAATAAAGTAGTTTTAATGATTGATGAAAATTATAGTTCAGAATGGTATGATGATTATGAAACAATAGCTGGACTAAGAGATGATATTTATGATTTATTAAAAAATAAATATAAAGGAGTAAAAAGATGATAATTAAAGGAACAAAAACAGATTATTTAGTAATTCCAATAGATGAATTATATAATGAAATTGATATATTAGAAACAGAAATAATAGTACATAATTATGATATTAATTCTGAATTAAGAAATATTGCTGAAATAAGAATAAAACAATTAAAAGAATTAATGGAGCATTACAGTTAGTTTTTAACATTCCGTAAAAATTTTACGGAAGATAAAATATTTCTTATAAATAGCCATCTTTTTAATTTTTCCAGATGTAAAAGAAGAAAAAAATATTTTGGAGCTATCCATAAAATAGCAGAAGGAGTTTATTATGAGTTTAAAAGAGAAAGCAATTAGCATGAATTCAGGAAAAGGAATTGAATTTATGGAAGGAAGAACAAAAGGAGAAACAGAAGAATTAATTGAAAAAACAATTACAATAAGAGATTATGCTTTTATTACTGGAACAGATGGAGAATATGTTGTTTTCATAATTGATGAAGATCCAAAAACATTTTTCTTTGGTGGAAAAGTTTTAACAGATAATTTAAAAGCATTATCAGATGAAGAACATGAAGAATTAAAAGCTGATGGATTACCAACATATATAACACAAAGAACATCAAAGAACAAAAGAAAATATATAGCTGTTGAATTTTATCCAGAAGCATAAACTAATAGAAGGATTGATTCCTTCTATTAGTATATTAAAAGAAAGGAATTCAGGAGAATGAACGAAAGTCAAGAAGTTAGAGTTTATCAGAATATTGAAGAATCTCCAATTTATTATGATTATGAAAATTTCAGATTTTATTTTTCTTCAGCATTTTACAGAAAAAATTTCAAAACAAGAATTGAAGCTTACATAAATGAAGAAACTTATAAAATAAGAAATAGATACAAGATATTTAATGAAAAGTTCTTTGAATTATTAAAGGAAGTTTTACTTGTTTCATATTATAAGAAGATTGAAAAAAGAGGATTCAAAGTTTATTTAAATGAAGTAAGGTACAAAGAAGATGGCAAATAAAATAAGATGGTCAAGATCTGATTCGATTACTCTTGGAAAAGCTGTTTCAAATTTCAATAAAACAGTTCAGAAATTAGAACAAGAAGAATCCAATTTATTACTTCCAGATGTAATTTCATTTAAAGATTTAAAATCTGATATAACTACTAGAAAAGAATTAAACAGAATAATTAAATCATTAAAGAGATTTCAGCTTCCAAATCAACAAGAAGCAGTAAAAACAGATGGAGATGTAGAGCTTACAAGATGGGAATTAACAGAAGTAAAAAGAGCAAGAACAAGAGCTACAAGAAGGCTAGTTGGAGAACTTGCTGGTATAGAATCTGGAAGTATTGGAACTGGAAATGTAAGAGCAAATGAAATAAGAGCTACATTGGAAAGCTTTGAAAAAATAGAGAAAGCTTCACTTCAAGATTTTAAAAGAATATCAGCTTCAATATTAAGACAAGGAAAATCAGATTATGAAATGAAAAAAGCTTTAATATTTCAGAAGAATTTTATTTCAGCTTATGAGAAAATGGGAAGAAAAGAAATTGTTGAATTTGCTAAAAGCTTCAGGAATCCTCAAGATTTCTGGGAAGCAATAAAGAATTCTGAATTTACTGATTTATCATTAAGATATGATGTAGAAGAAGGAATGATTACAATTGGAGAAATGAGTAAAGATGAAAGTTATTATTATGAATTAAATAAACTGTTAGGATAAAGGAATAAAAAATTATGAAAAAATATACAGGAGATTTTGAAACAGCTACTTGGTTTGAAGATGAAACATGGGTATGGGCTTGGGCTGTTTGTGAAATTCGGAAATGAAAAGAATTTAAAGATTGGAAATAATATTGATACATTTTTTGAATTTTGCAAAGCTGAAAAAAATCCTGAAATATATTTTCATAATTTGAAATTTGATGGAGAATTTATTATTTCTTATCTTTTGAATCATGGATTTGAACATATAAAAGACAGAAAAGAGAAAAAGAACAATTCATTTACAACGCTCATTTCTGATATGGGAATGTTTTATTCAATAGTAGTTTATTTTGAAGTAGGAAATAAAACTGTTAAGAAAGTTACTTTTTATGATTCATTAAAAATAATTCCATTTTCTGTTGATCAGATTGCTAAAAGTTTTAATTTGGAAATCTCAAAACTTTCAATTGATTATAATGAAAAAAGAGAAAAAAATCATATATTAACAGAGCAAGAAAAAGCATATATTAAAAATGATGTTTTAATAGTTGCTCAGGCTCTTAATGTATTATTTAATCAGAAGCTTACTAAAATGACACAGGGAGCAAATGCTCTTTCAGATTTTAAAGAGATATTAACAAAATCAAGATTTGAACATTATTTTCCTCCACTTGAAAAGTGGGCTGATAAAGATATAAGAAAAGCTTATAAAGGTGGATTTACTTATTTAAATCCAGAATATGAAGGAAAAGAAGTTGGAGCTGGAGTTGTTTTAGATGTAAATAGTTTATATCCTTCTGTTATGTATGAAAAGCTTTTACCGTATGGAGAAGGAATTTTATTTGAAGGAGAATATAAACAAGATAATTATTATCCATTATATATTCAGAGTTTTACATGTTCTTTTGAATTAAAAGAAGGAAAAATTCCAACAGTTCAATTAAAAGATAAGCACTATAAATGGGAATATCTTCCAAATGAATATGTAACAACAAGCAATGGAAATATTATAAATTTAATAATGACTAATATTGATATGAAGTTATTTTTTGAAAATTATAATGTTTATGATCTGAAGTTTATTAATGGCTGGAAGTTTAAAGCAATGAAGGGCTTATTTAGAAAATATATTGATAAATGGATAAAAGTAAAGAATGAAGCAACTATTTCAGGAAATAAAGGAATGAGAACTTTGGCCAAATTAATGCTCAATGCTCTTTATGGAAAATTTGCAACTTCATTAGAAGTAAAATCAAAAGTTCCATATCTTTCAGAAAATGGGGTTGTAAAATATTCAATTACTGAAGGAGAAGAAAAAAAGGGAATTTACATTCCAATGGGAGTTTTTATTACTTCTTATGCAAGAGAAAAAACAATAAGAACTTCTGGAGCGATTAAAGAATATTCAATAAAGAAATATGGGAAGGATCTTTACTGTTATTCTGATACAGATTCAATTCATACTTTACTTCCTATTGAAGAATTGAAATTGTTTTGTGATATTGATGATGTAGAGCTTGGAAAGTGGAAACATGAATCAAGCTTTGAAGAAGCAAAGTTTGTAAGGCAAAAATGTTATGTTGAAAAATTTCATGGAGAATATAATATAACTTGTGCTGGACTTCCTAAAAAGTGTATGTATAAAAAAGAAGGAATAAAAGATTCTTTATTTTATAAAACTTATGAAATGGATATTTCAGGAAAAGAACAAGAAGTTGAAAAAGAATTTAAATTAAAAGATTTTGAAGTTGGATTTACAGCTTCAGGAAAACTTTCATTCAAACATGTAAGAGGAGGAGTTATTTTAACTCCAACAGAGTTTTCTATTAAAGAACAGAAAATCATTTCAAAATTTAATTATTAATGTTATAATTAAATTGTAAAAGATAAACTTTAGCAAAGGAGAAAAAATAAAATGGTTGAAAAGTATTTTGTTCATTTATTAGAAAATTCAAACATAAAATTATTATTAATCTTTATAATTTTTGATATTGTTTTTGGAATATTAAGAGCTATAAAGGAAAGAAAACTTAATTCAACAATTGGAATTGATGGAATGATAAGAAAGGCTGGAATGATTCTTTCAGATTGCTTTTTATTTATAATTGATAGAATTATAAATTTAAACTTTGTAGGATTTGTTCCAGAAGAAATTTTATCATTTCTTAATTTAAAGTTTGTAGGAATAGGAGATTTATTTAATATATTATTTATAATATTTGAATCACTTTCAGTATTAAAGAATATGTATAAATGTAAACTTCCTATTCCTAAAAAGCTTGAAAAGGCAATTGAAAAATTACTAACTGAATTTACTGAAGAAGTAAAGAAGGAAGGAGAATAAAATGAAAAGTTATGAAGAATTTATTAAAGAAGTAGATGGAACTTCTTTTGATGTAGATCATGTTTCAGGAATTCAATGTGTTGATCTGATTAAAAAATATATGAAGGAATGTTTTGAAATAAATATTCCATTAAATTTTGGAAATGCAATTGATTATTATACAGGATTTGAAAAGAAAAAATTACTTTATGAAAATTTTATAAAAATAAAAAATACTCCAGAATTTATTCCAGAAAAAGGAGATATTTTTGTTTGGAATGAGAAAAGAGGAAAGGGAGCTGGTCATGTTGCTATTTGTACTGGAGAAGGAACAACAACTTATTTTTATTCTTATGATTTAAATTGGAATAATAAAAAGAAAGTTCAAAAAGTAAAACATGATTATAAAAATGTTCTTGGAGTATTAAGAAAAAAGAAAAAAGAAGCTCCTATTAATTATAAAAAGAATGAAATAATGTATGTTCCTGTAAAAGATACAGGAGCAAGAGATGGAAAAAATTCATTAGTTGAATTCGACAGAAAACAATTTTGGATTGATAATTCAGAATTTTTAGTAAATCAATCTCAAATAATTGGAAAAATATGTTTTGAAAAAGAAAATACTTATGGTTTAGCATTTCATTATTATGATAAAGGAATAAAGAAAGAATTTCAATTTGAAGTTTTAAAATCAATATGTAAGTAAAGGAGAAAAAACAATGGCTCAATTTTATGAATGGAAAACTGGAGATCACATTTGTGAAGTTGCTCAAAGGTTTAATTTAACATGTAAAGAATTAATTGAAATAAATCATTTAACTAATATTGATGAATTAAGAGCTGGAGATATTATAAGAGTTGAAAAACATATATTAAGAAAGGAGAATTAAAATGGCAACAGTAACAATTGGAAATTCTCCTGTTCATCAATCAACTATTTTAACGGGTGTTTATGGTCAAACAGGCTCTTCATGGAAAGCTTGTGGATTTCATACTGGAACAGACTTTGCAAGAAATGGATATTCTTCACTTCCAGAAGTTTTTGCTGTTGCTTCTGGAACATATATAAAATCAGAATGGACTAATGTACTTGGAAATCAAGTTGTTATTCAAGATTCTTCAGGAATGTATTGGAGATATTGTCATTTATCTTCAGTTTATTCAATAAGTGCTGGAACTCCTGTAAATACTTCAACAGCATTGGGAGTAATGGGAGAAACAGGATCTGGTGCTCATGGTGTTCATTTACATTTGGAATATTCAACTTCTCCAAACTGGACTTGTTCAGCATTTCAAAATCCTTCAACAGCTTTAGGAATTCCAAATGTTTCTGGAACAGTTGTAAATTATGATGGTGGAATAACTCCTCCAACTCCTCCTGATCCTCCAACTCCTCCAACTCCTCGGAGAAGATACTCCAACAGGGCCTTTTTATCATAGATTATTCAATGGAAAATGGTTTTGGAGTACAGCTCCGGGATATACAGGAAGCCTTCCTGATGGAGATAGAAAAAATGAAAATGCAAATTATATAAGAAATTATTTAGAAGGTGTAGGGTGGACTATTGAATCAATATCTGTTGTAATTGGAGCAATGGATTTAGTAAGTACATTAAATTCAGCATGGAGGCCATATACAACAAATGATTCTCCATTTGGTTTACTTGGTTGGAGATATTGGGAATTTACTGATTGGGTTGATGCTCATGGAGAGTGGGTTGCTGATTCAGATTATACTATAATTGACAATTCAATTGGAAGAATTTGTTGGTATAGACAATATGATTTGGCTTGGGCTGATGTTGGAATGACACTTCAACAATTTTCAGAAAGTTCAAGCTCAATTGATATTCTTTCTCAAAGTTGGATTGATAATTATGCTTATAATACTTTATCTTTACAAGATTTGAAAAATAGAGCTCAATATTGGTTTGATTATTTTACAAAATCAGGAAATAAATGGAAGTGGAGATATGGAAAAAGTAGTACATACTACTTGAATTAATTTTAAATTAAATATATAATAAAGGAGAGAAGTTTTATGAAAAATGAAGATTTCAAAAAAATAATTGATGGACTTCAGGAAAAGCTAGGAAAAGAAAATTCTTCTATTATAGCTGATGATCTAGGAAATTTAATTTCAGATAATATTAATATGAATAAAGAAATTGAAAAAAGAGATAATACTATAAGAGAAAAAGAAGAATTGAATCAAAAATTAGTTTTTGCAAATTCTAGCTTATTAAGACAAGTTGGAGTTCCAGAAGAAACTCCAAAAAATACTTCAAAAGGAACAAAAGATCCTGATGAAGAAGAAAAGATTTCATGGGAAGACTGCTTCGATAAGAAGGGGAATTTCTTGAAATAAATTTAAAATAAGAAAGGAATGAAAAATTATGTTACCAAAAGGACTTAAAAACTCATTAAACAAAATCAGACAAGTAAGTTCTGATATCTATCATCAATACATTCCAATATTAGAAGATGATACAGATATTTCAGTTCTTGCTACTCCTGTGTTAACTTATCCAGAAGTTTACAATGAATTTTGTAATGCTTTAATAAATAGGATAGTTTATACACAAATTGAAACAAAAATGTTCAATAATCCTTTAAGAGGATTAGAAGGTGCTGTTATGCCTTTAGGATATGCTGGTCAAGAAATTTATGTAAATCCAGCTAAAGGCAGACAATACAATCCAGATGATTTTGCTGGAATCCTTCAAAAATATGAAGCTGATGTTAAAGTTCAATACTTAATTAAAAACATGGATATTCAATATCCTTTAACAATTATTAGAACAAAATTAAAAGAAGCTTTTGTATCTTGGGAGAATTTAGATTCTTTCATTACAGGACTTACAAATTCATTATATAATGGAATGTATATTGATGAATTTAAATGGACTAAAGCTCTTGTATCAAGTGCTTATAAAGGAAATCAAGTAAATGTTGAACAAGTTTCATCTCCATTAACTTCAGTTGATCTTGCTAAAGTATTTACAACAAAAGCAAGAGAATTATTCTTAAACTTCCAAATGCCTTCAACTCAATATAATGCTTGGAGTAAAGTTGGTGGAAGTGGAAGACCAATTACAACATGGACTGATCCAGAAGATATAGTTATTTTAATAAGAAATGATGTTAGAGCTTATATGGATGTTGAAGTTCTTGCTAATGCTTTCCAAATTGATAGAGCTGTTTTACTTGGTAATATCTATCCAGTAGATAATTTTGATGTTTATGATGATGAAGGAAACAAGATATTTGATGGATCTAATATTTTTGGAATGATTGCAGATAGATCATGGTTTAAAATTAAACCTGTTGATCAATTCATGGAGAATGGTTACAATGCAAACAACAGAGCAATGCAATATTTCTTAAATAACATTAAGATGTATGAATTCAGCTTATTTGCTAATGCAGTTGTATTTGCTACAACAGAAGCAACTGTAAATCCAACAGCTTTTAAATTTATAGTTGATGGAGAAGAAAAAACTTCATTAACAATAACAAAAGCAACAGATGTTGAAGTTGTTACAACTCCATATTCAGCAAATGCTTCTATTACTTATGCTTCTTCAGCTGAAGCAAAAGCAACAGTTGCTAAAAAGAATTCACAAAATAAAGTTATAACAATTACTCCTGTTGCTGATGGAGATACAAACATCACAGCAACAGTTGGAACTGTTACTGGAACTCTTGCTGTTACAGTTGATGTTTAATAAAATTCAGTTATTCTAATAAATCCTATTAAAAGGGAAGGGAGATAAAATTTCTTCCTTCTCTTTTAAAATAGGAAGAAAGGAAATAAATATTATGGTTATAGCTCCAAATAATGAAATTGTACTTTTAAATGTACCAATTGAAATTGATATGAAAAATCAATTGACTTTTGCAAATCCAAATGCTCAATTTCAATATTTTAGATATATTCAGGATCAGAGAGCTTATGATAAAGTTACTTATGTAAGAAAAGATGGATATGTTGTAATAAATGATTGTTTTGATAATTTAATCAGATACAATTATTGTATGTATCAGAATGAAAACTTTTCTACAAAATGGTATTATGCTTTTATTATAAAAATGGAATGGCTATCTCCAAATTCAACTAAAGTTTATATTAAAACAGATGTATTTCAGACTTATCAATTTGATGTAAACTATTATGCTTCATTTATTGAAAGAGAACATATTAATGTAAATGAAGATGGAATTGGAGCAAATTTAGTTCCAGAAAATTTAGAGCTTGGAGAAGTTATTGAAAATTCTTCAACTTCAATAAAAGGACTTGGAATTTGTTATGTTATAGCTTATGGAAGAGATCCTTCAGATGTTGGAGGAGGAACTTCTCAATATAATGGTTGCTTTGTAAATGGAATAGCTTCTGGACTTTGGTATTATATAGGAAATATGAATAAAGTTTTGGAAATGATAAAAACTATTGATACAGCTGGATATGGTGGAGATATTAAAGCTGTTTATTCAATTCCAACAGTTTCAATTCTTGGTTGGGATCCAGACTATTCAATTGATGAATTAGATGATAGATATCAAGTTTGGGGATTTTGGGTAAACAATCAATTTTATTCAGATGGAAGAGAATTTTCTTTAACTGGAATTCCAAATTCTCTTAATGGATATACTCCTCGTAATCAAAAATTAAGACAATATCCTTTTCAATATTTAGGATTTACTCCAACAAATGGAACTAATAAGATATTTAAATATGAAGATTTTGAAAATGGAATTCCTTCATTTAAATTAGTTTCTGAAATAAATCCAAATCCAAATGTTTATTTTGTTCCAAAAAACTTTAAAGGAGTTTCTGGAGTAAATGTTTCAGAATCAGCTGTTGTTTCTGGATATCCTTCTATTTCATGGAAATCAGATTATTTTTCAAATTGGTTAGCTCAAAATTCTGATATAGTAAATTTAAATCTTGAAAGAGATCAATTCAATTATGAACTTGGAGTTGCAAAAGATTCAGCAAATTACATGGGAAAACAAATTCAAAATGCAATGACTTTGAATGTTGGTGGATTTGCAATGGATTCAGCAAATCTTTTATTGGATACTTATGGAAATAGTGTAAATCATGATTATGATATCAAACAAACAATGGCTCAAGTTCAAAAAACTTCAATGCTTCCAAATACTGGAAATGTAGGTGGATCAAATGCTACTTTACTTGGTTATGATTTATATAATCAAGATATATTTACAAGATATTCAATTAAAAGACAATTTGCAGAAAGAATTGATATGTATTTTGACATGTATGGATATCAGACTAATAAAGTAAAAATTCCTAATATTACTGGAAGACCAAATTGGAATTATGTAAAAACTATGGGATTGAATGTTTTACAAAAATCAACTTCAAATGTTCCTCAAGAAGATTTACAAGAATATAAAGCTATATTTAATAATGGTGTTACTTTATGGCATAATCCAGCAACATTTTTAGATTATTCTCAAAACAATAGATAATTTTTATATTTTAATATATAATAATTATAGTAAATTTTAAAGAAAGGAGAAAATTTAAATGGCTAAAAATAGGAAACCTGTTTTAAAAACAGCTAATTCACAGTTTATTGAAAATAATGTTTTAAATGATATCACTTTTGATTTTTATTTAAGATGTTTTAAAAAATTGTGTCTTTCAATGTTTGAATGGGTAAACCTTCCAAAGGGAATGGATCCTCGTTTTCTTGAAGAAGTTCTTTACTATAATGGGATAGCTTCTCTATTATATGATGAAGAATATCGGATTTATAAACACAGCTTCCACTCCTTCAGGAAATTTAAACATTTATGGACTTCCAACAAATATTAATTGCTTCAGTTATGGTTATTCTTCTATTAGAAAATTATATACTGGACTTGCTAATGAAGAAGCTAAAAAAGATTCATGTATTTTAGTTTTAAATTGTCAGGATAAAGAATCAACTTTTTCTTCAATGGAATTATTTGCTTATCGTATGTATAAAGCTGAAAGATCTTCTGATATTAATATTAATAGTACAAAATCTCCTATTGTTATAATGGCTTCTGATAAAACAAAACTTTCAATGGTCAATGCTTATGCTCAATATGATGGAAATCAGCCTGTTATTGTTGGAAAGAAAGGTCAATTTGATTTAAATGATATTACTTCAATTGATACTAAAGCTGAATTTATTGCTGATAAACTTCAGGATTATAAAAAAGGAATCTGGAATGAACTATTAACATTTCTTGGAATTAATAATCTTAATGAAAAGAAAGAAAGAATGGTTACAGATGAAACAAATCAAAATAATGAAGTAATTAATTTAAATCTTCAAAGCTTCCTAATTCCTCGAAAAGAAGCTTGTAAAGATTTCAATGAACTATTTGGGTTGACTGGAGAAAATGAAATTTCAGTAAGAGTAAGATCTGATTTACAAAATACTATTAAGAAAATGGAATCAATTGTTTCAGATTATAATTCTCCAGATGATGAAGAGGAAATTTCAGAGGAAGAAGGTGCTCGCCTATGATTACAGAAAACTATACAATGACACTTTATGAAATTATTAATAATTTCTATACAAGAGCAGAAGTTGAAAGCTGGTTTAAAGATTATGAACTTTCAGATTATTTAACAGAAGAACAAATTCAAGTTGTTACAGAAAATGGATTATGGAGTAAAGATAAACTTGCTTCAAAAATTGTTGATCATTATTTGATGGAACAAATTGGATTTGAAACAATGGGACTTTTTAAACATAAAGTAAAAATAACAATGAAAGAAATTATGGAATCAAAACTTCCTTTAATATATTCAAGAGCAATTGAATATGATCCTTTAGTCAATGTTGATTATACAGAAACTTTTGCAAGAACTATTGAAAATGAAGGAAATTCTTCTTCAGAAAGTTCTTCAAATTCTTCTGGATTGAATGTTGGCTCTGATACTCCTCAAGGTCAAATTAATAAAACAGATATATTAAATGGAACTTATGCTTCTGGAACTAATGCTTCTGAAACAGAATCTTCAATAAATGATTCAACTGAAGCTTCAAATAATACTGAAGAAAATTATACTAAAAGAATAAAAGGAAATTCAGGTGTTTCAGCAACAGCTCAAAAAATGGTTGAACAATTTAGAGATAATATAAGAGCTATTGATTATGAAATAATTCAAGAACTTGAAGATCTTTTTATGATAATTTATTAAAGAAAGGAAGGAAATAAAAATGGCTAATCAAATTACTCCAAATCCTTCAGTTCCATCTCAAGTGGTAGCTGAAGTAAAATTTCCAAAATTTATAAATAATCTTGGAATAATTCCAACAAGCTATAAGGATTCAATGAGTTATTATGAATGTTTGGCTTGGCTATGTAAATTCTTGGAAGAACAAGTAATTCCAACAGTAAATGAAAATGGAGAAGCTGTTGAAGAATTACAAGCTTTATATGTAGAACTTAATTCTTATGTTGCTCATTATTTTGAAACATTAGATGTTCAAGAAGAAATAAATAATAAATTAGATGATATGGTTGAAGCTGGAACACTTCAAGAAATAATTGCTGATTATTTAAATTCAAAAGCTGTTTTTGGTTTTGATACCGTTGCAGATATGAAAGAAGCTATTAATTTAATTGATGGAAGTTATGCTGAAACAACAGGATTCTATTCAATTAATGATGGTGGAAGTGCTTTTTATAAAATTAGAACAAGAACATTTGAAGATACATTTACTGATAATACTATTATACAAATGGAAAATGAAAATTTAGTTGCTGAATTAGTAATTAAAGATAATACTGTTTCACTTTTACAAGTTGGTGGAAAAGATAATGATAATACATTTGATAATTCAGTAATAATAAATTCAATTAATGAAAAAAGCATTAATATATTAATTGATGAGGGTGAATTTTATTGTTCAAATACTATTAAAATTAATATTGAAAAGGCTAAAATTTTTGGAATTTCAACAAAATCATGTTTAATTAAAAATGAAACTTTTGATGGTACAGAACTTTTATTAGTTTATTCAAACAACGGTGCTTATTCAACTAGAAAAGATAGAATAAAAAATATTGAAAATTTACATTTACTAGGTGATGAAAATAAAGAAATAATTGGTATAAAACTGGGTGGTGATAATTCATCTACTTATGAGGGTCATGTTGACTGCGTTAATTATGAAAATATAAAAGTTACTGGTTTTAATTATGGTTTATATATAAATTCTCATTTTTATAAATGTAATTTTAAAAATTTAATTTTTGATCAGTGCAATTTTTCATTATTTAATGATAATAATGCTATTGATGGTGGAGAGGCAACAAACTTTTTTGGTTGTAGTTTTTGGAATGGTGCTTTATATTTTAGAGAAGAATGCAATTTTATTGGTTGTACTTTTCACTATAATAATATTCAGAATATTACATCAAAAAGAAATGGAAATACATATAATTGTTATGCACTTTTTGATAATGCACAACTTATTAATTTTACTGATTGTCATTTTGAATCATTATCAACTGGAACATTTGAAAATATATTTATAGCTGTATGTACCCAAATAAATATTAATAATTCTTTATTTTTAGTTACACCAAATGATGGTATAACAATTACAGATAGCTTTTTTAAAGCTATTCAAGATACATCATCAACTGCTGGAAATATTGCAGAAATTATTGTAAAAGACTGTATTATGAAATATTTACTTGTTAGAATTACACCAGGTTCTAATTTTAAACTTTGCAAGGGAAATGTTAAACTATTTACAAATACAATTTTTAAAAATGATGCAACAAGAATAAATTATAAAATTTATGATACTACACATAATTATAATGAGGGTAATGAAGATGTACAACCTTTTATAATTACAGAGGCCTATAAAAATGGTGGTTCAATAACTATTTCTGGTAATGAAATAACACTTGCACAACCTACTGAAAATAGTACAAATACTTATGGAATAATGAAAAAATATTATGTTGGAGAACATAAAGCTGGTCATTTTGGAATTAAAGGTAATACATGTTCAGATACTGTTTCTACTAAATTCGTTTCAAAATTTAATACTGATTCACCTAATTTAATACAATTTTATGATAAAGATGGTAAAAGAATAACAACTGAAAATGCACTTGGTGCTGTTGATTCTCTTGTTGCAGATGCAGATTTTACAAGATTTTTT